>Ga0183098_10156_pt1 | contig 238730 bp, 215 predicted proteins | sample BioMet9_FD_128884 | JGI IMG/M metagenome (GOLD analysis project Ga0183098, IMG submission 128884) | Microbial communities from bioreactor (seeded with sewage sludge) at Lawrence Berkeley National Lab, California, USA - Biofuel... | ecosystem: Engineered > Bioreactor > Anaerobic > Unclassified ...
CGGTCCTCTATTGATAATTCTATTGATGATGCTGTTCTGCCCATGATAAACCTCCAGGAATATGTTCTTGAAGGTATTATATCATAGTTGGGATATATGGTCCATTTATTTAAAGGACGATATACTAATCTGCTCTCAGTAGCAACAGTAAACAGCATTTTTCAAATTTTTGCCTTAAGGGTGAAGGTTATTTGGGGCATATTCATACTCACATGTTTTGGATAGATACACTTATACCTATGCACACTAAGCACAATTCCTATGAGCACATAGGTTACAACAGTGTAGCTTCGGCCTGCAGAAACCAATGGCAGAAATGTTTTTGTCGGCGGAAACTTTCCAATGTTTTCAAAAACGTTGATGAATGTAGTAAGTAACAAAACCATTCCAGATCCACATCCAATCATCATTCCCAATTGATTCTTCTGTTTAAATGTAATTCCAAATATACCGCCAATTATTATTATCAGCATGCAAGCTATGAGCGTTCCCGCTATCAATCCATAAGTAGATGATATATATGTCAAAACATAATCTGAATTAAATGCCGGAATTGTGTTTGCCACATCAACACCATTATTGCCTATCAGCTTACTTGAACTCAAAATATCCCTCACAAGTTTTACAGCATAATTTTCATTTCCACTATTTGAAAGAGTTGCAATAATTCTATCCTTTTGATAATCTGCCATTCCATCACCAAAAAACATAACAACTAAAGCAATAACAGGTAATCCGACAAACACTCCCCACAAAGCTATTATTGATATAGGTTTTGAGATATTAAACCATCCCTTCGTAATTGCCAAGGTAAGAAGGGTAAGCATGGAAATAAGCATTATCAAAGAAGTCACAAGTGCCGGCAATTCAAATACCAACAATACCGCAGCAATCATCCAACCTATGGATTTTATCAGTCCAAGCAGTCCTGTATTTCTATACTTATATAGAATTCCTGCAAAAACAGGAACATATAGCATCAAAAGTGCTTCAACCGAAAATGATAATCCAGACACTTTTATTCCTACTCTACTACCATTCACAGACAATCCCCGGAATCTACAATACAGACACAGAAGAAGTAAAATAATTGCTATTGGTTTTGAAAATCTTGCAATAAACGTATAATCTATAAAGTAAACAGCAATCATTATAATAAAGCCAACCACATACATGAATGGAGCTTTACTTGATATATAACACTCATATCCTACACCATTTCTGGAAATAGTGTAGTGAAGGGCCACACTGAAAGCGCTCATTATTGCAACAAGTGCTATCATTCCCCACGCTATTTGAGGTCTGTGAATACGATCAAGTGATATTCCCGTTTCTACAGGATCCCCCATATCCTTAATTGCATTATTAACTCCCTCTTCATACTCCATCCCCTTTTTTATGTTGTCTTCTATCTGATCTTCAATATGATTTCTTAACTCTCTTTCTATGAACGGTCTTACAGTTTTACATCGAATCTGTTCCATTACAGTAGCTAAGTACTCTTCCATTCCTTCTTACACCTCCATTACAAGAACATCACAAATAGCTTTCTGATATGTATTCCATTCTTCGGTTTTTTCAGCTAGTTTTTTTTCCCCTTGCTCCGTGAGACTATAGTATTTTCTGATTTTTCCCAACGCATCCTGTTCATAAACAGTCACAAAACGATTCTCTTCAAGACTATGTAAAAGCGGATACAAAGTTCCTGCTTTCAGTTCAAAAACATTCTGAGATTTTTGACGCAGAGTATCAATCATCTCATAGCCATACATATCTTTTTCGAGCAACAGTTTTAAAATTAACATTGTCATACTTCCCGAAACTAATGATTTATCAATTGCCATGACTTCCTCCTTATATTATTAATGTGCGATATATAGATTACCTATATAGTATATCGGTTGTCTATATATGTCAATTATAATTTACTCCTGACGATAATTAACAATAACGTGTCATGCCAATTTGCCATAAGACCGGCAAAAGCTCACATATATCTGATTTTAAAAGCATTCTTGAACATTCCGGAGCCATAACTCTTACAGAAAGGATTTTTACTCATCTCGATGTAGAAACCTTTATAGGAGCAATCAATAAGATTTGAAGCTGATGAGAATTTTGCTTCTTAACTTCCGGGTTTTCTCATTTTTCATCCAATCTCACAACGTTTCCAATCGAGTAGGAGGCGGTGATTAACCGCCGTCCTCTCACAGCACCGTGCGTACCGTTCGGTACACGGCGCTTTCAATAGTTGACGTGCACTGACTGATATGCAATGGCCAAGTCATAAAAGCCATTGTGTATCAGTCTTTCTTTTGTTAAAGCTATGTTGACCGCAACTGTGTGTCACAAACCAGTAACCTCTCCGACTGTTAGCCGCTTGCATTGCCAGATCGTTGGACACTCCGAGTTTAAGAAGGTTTCTCATTTTCGTTTTCGGTTTCTTCCATTGTTTCCAAATACACATCCGAATCCGATGGTAGAGCCAACTATTGATGTCCTCAATGGTTTTCTTCATATCTGCCAGTCCGTAATAGTTAAGCCATCCTCTCGCATATACCTTTATCTTATCCAGTGCCGGTCGTATGCTCTGAACAGACCTTCGGGAAGAAAGTTCTTTCAGCTTGGCTTTGAACTTCTTCCATGACTTCGGATGAACTCGGACATAGATGCCCTTTTCGTTCCTTCCCAATGCGAAGCCAAGGAATTTAAAATTTCGGATTGCAAACACACTAACCACACGACTTTTATCCTTGTTTACAGTCAGCTTAAGCTTTCCTTCAAGGTAGTTCGTACTTGTTTTCAAAAGTCTCTTTGCGGCTCTTTCGCTCTTAGCCAGCAGAACGATATCATCTGCATAGCGTACGAACGGAACACCTCTCTTTTGGAATTCTTCGTCAAACTCATTAAGATAGACATTTGCCAGTAGCGGAGACAGATTTCCTCCCTGCGGAGAACCTTCCTCTGTGTCCACAACTACTCCATCTTCCAGGACACCACTTTTAAGGTATCTCTTAATCCATTGTATTACCCTTTCATCCTTCACATTTCTTCGTAGGATGTTCAGCAGTAATTCGTGGTTTAAGGTATCAAAGTATTTCGAAAGGTCGATTGATACCGCATAGCGGTATCCTTCTTCTGCATACTCTTTCACCTTAGTGATAGCATCTTTTGCACTTCTTCCCGGGCGGTAACCGAAGCTTCCATCTGAGAATTGCGCTTCATAAATCGGCATCAGTTGTTGTGAAATGGCTTGTTGAATAATACGGTCTTTGACTGTTGGAATACCAAGCTTTCGTACTCCATCGTCTGCTTTTGGGATTTCTTTTCGTCTTACCGGGTCGGGGGTATATTTCCCTTTATAAATCCTCTCGATAATGGCCTCTTGATTTTCCCGCAGGTATGCACCTATTTCATCGACAGTTATTCCATCGATTCCCGGTGCTCCCCTGTTTGCCTTCACCCTTTTATAAGCTCTGTTTAAGTTGTCCTTATACAGTATCTTCTCTAAGAGCTCTGGCCGTGCACTGTCCTTTTCTTTCCATATCGAGCGGAATGACCTCCGCACTTCCGCATGACCTTCATGTTCCGCACTATCTCTCTGCGGACAGTCTCTGTTGTCAGAGTTTTCTGCCTTCATTAGCCATTCCTCCTTTCTCTGTCATACTGGGGACTCCTATTGATTCGGTCCTTCGCCTCTGAACTGAACTTGTTCAGTTTACTACTATGACCTCTGCTGACTTCTGCATGTTCAGTACTACCTTACGACAATAGTTACTCTTTTCAGAGCGTATCATGCAGATCTCCCCGGGTACCCACACGTTCCTTCTCTCCATCCATCTGCCACATTTACCATACATGGTTCCGTGTAGTTATTGGGCTTCGACTTGTGTTGCAGCCTTACCCTCATGCATAGCCTGATGTGATTTCTGTACGTCAGACCAGAGATTTACCATCCGGCTTCCTTCAGATTCGCAGTCACCCACGACACCCTTTCCATTGGCTATATCCTTCCCACTACCGGGCGGATTCGGGACTTGCACCCGTTGAAACGTGCGCCCGCCGGGCGCACAACAAAGAAAAACCCCAGAAACACATGGTTTCTGAGGTTTATATACTCTTTGATATTCACTTGGAACATCACAAAACGATGTTCTATTATCTCTTTGTCAACCGTTTATGCAGTTGAAAATCCCGGAAATACTGGGTTTGTAGTGATTGTTGTTGCACATACGTTTCACACCCACGACATTTTATTACGTCTCAAGACATTTTATATTAATATACAATTAGCTATAATACTTTTTCTAAATCTCGTCTATTATACAAAAATCTACGTACTTCCATTGTTGCAATATTACTGTCACTTTCATCTGGAATAACCACATAAAATACAATAAAATTTTTGACATATATCCGATAGTAAGAATATTTACGTTTTTTCATTGATTGAAATTTTTCAAAAGATTCTGGAGAACCTAATCTCTCTTTAATTGCCATTTCAGTTAAGTTAAGCAATTCTTCTGCTGCCTGTTCATTCTTTAGCTTCAACATAATATAATTAACTGCATCCAACAAGTCATCATAAAATATAGGAAGATAGCTAAGCTTGTATTGCTTTTGAACCATGCAATACCTCCCTTATCCCTCCAAAAACTTCATCATTTGAATATCTAATACTAGACTCATCCGCAAGTCTATCCGCTTCATCCAACTTTAATTCAATTTCATCCGTAATTTCTGAATATTTTTCCAAACTCATAACTACCATTGTTCCGTATCCATTTTTAGTCAGATATACTGGCTCACCTTTATTCACTTCTTTCTCAATCTCAGTAAATTTATTTCTTAAATCAGAAACTGGTCTAATTTGTATCATGAGATTCGCCTCCTTCTATAAAAATATTATTTCATCATCTTTATTATCATAATTTTATCATTATTATGCCATTTATTCAAGGAATATATTTATAAATAATACAAAAAAACCTCCCAAGACAAAATGTCCTGAGAGGTTCTGAATCGTATTGAGTTGCTCTGAGATGTCCTGCGTTGCAGTAATTCTTATCTCTTTGAGAACTGAGGAGCACGACGAGCTGCTTTCAAACCGTACTTCTTTCTTTCCTTCATACGAGGATCTCTTGTAAGGAATCCTGCTTTCTTCAGTGTAGGTCTGTATTCATCAGAATCAGCCTGAAGAAGTGCTCTGGAAATACCGTGTCTGATTGCGCCTGCCTGGCCTGTTGTGCCACCGCCGCGTACTGTTACGATAACATCAAATTTATCGTTTGTCTCTGTAGCAACAAGAGGCTGACGAACGATCATTCTCAGTGTTTCAAGACCAAAATACTCGTCAACCGGTCTCTTATTGATTGTAACGTTTCCTGAACCGGAAACGAGATATACTCTTGCAACAGAACTCTTTCTTCTGCCTGTTCCATAATAACTAGCTGCTTTAGCCATTTTAATTTCTCCTTTCAAACATCCCTATTAAAATGTCAGTACTTCAGGCTTCTGAGCAGCATGTTCATGCTCCGGTCCTGCATATACGTGAAGTTTTGTGAACATCTGTCTTCCAAGAGATCCCTTGGGAAGCATTCCCTTAACGGCATGCTCAATAACTCTTTCAGGCTTCTCCTGCAGCATCTTGCGCAGTGTTGTCTCTTTCTGACCGCCAATATAATCTGAATGGTGCCAGTAAGTCTTCTGATCCAGTTTCTTACCTGTTACTTTGATCTTCTCTGCATTGATAACGATGACATAATCGCCTGTATCAACGGTAGGGGTATAGATCGGCTTGTTCTTTCCTCTTAAAACGTTTGCAACTTCGGAAGCAAGACGTCCAAGCGTCATATCTGTTGCATCAACTACATACCATTTTTTTTCAATTGTAGCTGCATTTGGCATAAATGTTTTCATTATGTTACCTCCATAATCAATTTCCGATTACTATCGCGTATGAGCATTTTATATAAAAATACTCATGCTATGGCGACCCTTCACCTGATCACCACCTTAAGATATATTGGTACGCAATGTCACTTACCGGAGTTTCATTACGACGCTTTCACACAGTGTTAAATTATATGATATTTTACTACCTTTTGTCAATATCAATTTCATATCCGATCAAAAAAAGACCACATGCCGGTGCCGTCGGTCCAGCCGCTGAACGGGCTCTTTTTTCAAGCATTGATACAACATCTTCCGGCATACCTTTTCCACTCCCGATCTGCATCAGCGTACCTGCAATGATCCGGACCATATTATACAGGAAACCATTCCCCCTGACACGTATGATGATCATATTGTTCCGGATATCCGTCCCTCGTTCTGCAGTCACTTCATACAACGTTCTGACATGACTTTTTGCCTGTGTATCTGTATTACAAAAGCTTGTAAAATCATGTTCTCCCACAAGATAACTGCCTGCAAGATTCATTTTATCCAAATCCATATGCATATTATTATAGTAACTGTATAAACGCTGTGTCGGAATTGGATTCTCCGCATTCAAAATGCGGTATTCATATGTTTTAACAGAATGACAGTGTCTGGGATGGAAATCAGATGGCACGCTCCGTGAAGATATTACCCGGATATCATCCGGAAGCATATGATTCACCGCATAGGAAAACCGATCTGCAGGAATCGGCGAATCGGTGTCAAATACCACAAGGTTACCATATGCATGCACGCCGGCATCCGTTCTGCTTGCTCCAATCACCTTGATGGGTTCTCCTGTGACTCCCGTCAGTGCCCTGTTCAGCGTTCCTTCAATGGTTGGTGCATAAAGCTGCTCCGCAAAGCCTTTATAGTTTGTGCCGTCATAGGCCACAGTCAGCATTATTCTCTGCATTTCTTACCTCTGTTACATGTGATATTTTCAGAACAGAATTTTACCAAATACTACCATCAGAATCATATACCCTGACAGGATTCCATAGGCCGCTGCATCTCTTTTCCTGTAAATCAGCGGTTTCATCTTGGTTCTTCCCTCACCGCCCCGATAACATCTGGCCTCCATTGCCATGGCAAGATCATTTGCCCTTCTGAATGCAGATATGAACAACGGTACTAACAATGGTACCAGATTTTTGGCCCGTTTTATAATCGAACCGCTTTCAAAATCAGCTCCCCTTGCCATCTGTGCTTTCATAATCTTATCCGTTTCCTCCAGAAGAATCGGGATAAACCGAAGTGCAATCGACATCATCATCGATATCTCATGCACCGGTACATGGATTTTTTTCATCGGATTCATAAGCGACTCAAGCCCGTCTGTCAGATGGTTTGGAGTCGTTGTTAATGTCATAACAGAAGATCCGATGATCAGAAAAATAAGGCGCACTGCCATCATAGATGCAAGTGCAAGTCCCTCATACGTGATGGTCAGCTTCCATAAGTGTATGAGCGGTGTTCCCGGCGTCAGAAAAAGATTAAACACAACCGTAATCAACAACAAAAACACAATGGTTTTCATCCCTCGCATGATAAAGCGAAAGGGAACATGTGACATATGAATCTCCAACCCCAGAAAAGCTGCGGCTATCACATAGCCTATAAAATTGTCTGCAATAAAAAGAGAAATAATAAACAGAAGTGTCGCGACAATCTTGACTCTTGGATCAAGTCTGTGTATTTCTGACTCTGTCTGATAATATTGTCCCAGTGTAATGTCTTTCAGCATTGATTTATCCTATCTGCAAATTGCACTATTCCTGCTTCAAAATCCTTTTATATTTGAAATACCTTCAATATCTCATCCCTTGCTTCATTAACAGTTGTAGCATCAACGCTGACAGGAAAACCTGCCGCTCGCAATTCCTGCATAACATACGTCACCTGCGGAGCCGCGAGTCCGATCTGCTCCAGCTCCATATAATGTCTGAATACATTCCGGGGAACATCATCATATGCAACACTTCCTTTATTCATTACAATGATTCGCTCCACATAGTTCGCTACATCTTCCATGCTGTGAGAAACCAGAATGACCGTCATTCCCGTTCCTTCATGCAAAGAGGATATCAGTCCCAGAATTTCATCCCTGCCACGTGGATCAAGTCCTGCAGTCGGCTCATCCAGAATCAGCACCTCCGGTTTCATGGCCAGAACCCCTGCAATTGCAACCCGCCGTTTCTGTCCTCCGGACAAATCAAACGGAGACTGATAAAAATAAGTATCTTCCAGCCCAACCTGCTTAAGCGCCTCATAAGCCCGCAATTCTGTTTCTTTTTTGGTCAATCCCAGATTCTTTGGTCCAAAACATACATCCGAAAAAACATCCGCTTCAAACAGCTGATGCTCAGGATACTGAAACACAAGCCCTACTTTCGAACGCAATGTTTTCCGGTCAAAATCTGCATCATGGATATCTTTTTCGTTGAAAAAAATACGCCCGGAAGTTGGTGTCATCAGTCCATTCAAATGCTGAACAAGCGTCGATTTACCTGACCCGGTGTGACCGATCAGTCCGATAAACTGGCCATCCTCAATTTTCAGATTGATATCTGAAAGTGCAGCCTGCGCCATTGCAGTATCGGCATCGTATATGTAATTCACATGATCAAGAATAATTGCCATGTTTACCCCATTTTATTTTTTTTCTGTATAAAGTCTCGTCAGTACATCTACCAGTTCTTTTCTCGTCAACACCCCATCCGGTATCGGCAAGCCCTTCTGCTGCAATTCATGCGCCAGGAGTGTAACCTGCGGCACATCCAGCCGGAGTTCTTTCAATCTGCCCACCTGTGAAAAAATTTCCCGCGGTGTACCCTGCATCTCGATATGCCCCTGATCCATTACAATCACATGATCTGCATCTATAACTTCTTCCATATAATGCGTAATCAGTATAATTGTTATATTTTCAACCTGATTGAGTGCTTTTGCTGCCCGAATCACATCTTTTCTGCCATTCGGATCAAGCATTGCAGTCGGTTCATCCATAATAATACATTTGGGATGCATCGCGATTACACCTGCAATAGATACCCTTTGCTTCTGACCACCGGATAAATGATTAGGGGAAGACTTTCTGTATTCATACATGTCTACCGCCTTCAGACTCTCTTCTACCCGCTGCCAGATCTCATCTGTCGGTACGCCCATATTTTCCGGTCCGAACCCGACATCTTCTTCTACAAGCTGTCCGATAATCTGATTATCCGGATTCTGAAAGATCATACCGGCATTTTGCCTGATATCCCAGAGATGGGCATCATCTGCAGTATTCATACCATCTACCCATACTGTTCCTTCTGTTGGGTATAAAAGTGCATTAAAATGCTTGGCGAGCGTAGACTTACCGGAACCATTATGTCCCAGGATTGCTATAAAATCTCCTTTGTGAACTTCCATATTCACATGATCAACCGCAGTCGTAATTCCTTCTACATTGCCTTCCTCATCGCGTCGTATATATTCAAATGTCAGATTTTCTGTCCGAAGCATATCATTACGGCTCATGCCTGTTTCCTTTCAAGTGAGAATTCGAATTTCATTTTACTCGGAATCGCCTGCAAATACAAGAAGAGCAGTATCCTTCCTTTTATATATTCCTTTAACCACTTACATAAGTTTCGTTTTCAGATGCCATATAAAGCTTATAATGCTATAATTATATCATATTCGGTCATTACCTACCGGACAATAAAATTCTGCTACTATTATGAAAACGAAGGTTATTTTATATGAAATACTGGAAAGAAATTATTTTGCTCCTCGCTGTCATTATTGGATGTGCTGTAGGCGCCCGTCTGCTTAACGGCAGTGAAACGCTCTCTGATTATGCGCGAGAGAATCCTTCCCTTGCCTATGCTACTGCTTCTTCCGAAAATACTTCTATGCAAAAAGAACTTTCAAATCATTTACAGACAACTGCGGATGACTCTGTTTCTGCCATTTCAAATATTTCCGGTTCTAATATTTCCGTTTCAACTGCATCCGCAGCAGAAAGTGCTTCCTCCGATGTTTCCAATAAAAGGAATATATATCGTGATGGATTTTATTATGAAAATATTCCGCAAAGTATTCTTGGCCGAATACAGGGTATCTCCTATCCAAAAGACTGTCCCGTTTCACTTACAGCGCTGCGCTATTGTCATATCAGGTATATCGACTTTGACGGAAATAAGCAGGATGGTGAAATGATATGTAACAAAGCAATCGCAGATGATGTGATGCAGATTTTCAGCCAATTGTATGACAGTGGATACCAGATTGAAAGTATCCGTTTGATTGATGATTTTGGTGGAGATGATGAAGCTTCAATGGAAGCTGATAACACTTCCTGTTTCAACTACAGAACGATAGCCGGAAGTTCAAAAATATCCAAACATGCACTTGGCTTGGCTATAGATATTAATCCGCTATACAATCCATCTGTTACTTTTGATAAAAAAGGAAATTCCATTATTGCTCCATCCACTGCAACAGACTATGTTGATCGTACCAAAAACTTTGCCTATAAAATAAGTGATCAGGATCTTGCATATAAACTTTTTACAAAACACGACTTTATCTGGGGTGGTAATTGGAATTCCATAAAGGATTATCAACATTTTGAAAAATAAATTTTTGAATCTATTCTCTTTTTTTCAATGAATACAACGGTTCATATGGCACACAAAAAGAGCCTGTCAGAAAACAATCTTGATGCAACTCCAAATGTATGATTTTATTCAAACCATTTGGTGGTCGGCATAAACCTGTTAACTGAAAGGCTCTCTTTTTGTCTATCAAATATATGATAAATTTATTCTAATTAAACCAGTTCAAGAACTACCATCATTGCAGCATCGCCCTTACGTGCACCGATCTTTACAATTCTGGTATATCCACCCTTACGGGTAGCATACTTGGGAGCATATTCCTCAAAGATCTTATCTGTAATATCAACAACCTTTGTGTTCTTTCTTCTGCCCTTCAGTTCTGTAGGAACTTCAGTTACAGTATAAAGAGTCTTGTACATCTGTCTTCTTGCATGAAGACGGGACGGCATATCCTTTGTTACTTCCTTCTCTGTTACATCGTAAGCAACAACTTTCTTACCATCGACAACTTCCTTAACTCTCTTACCATTTGCATCTTTACGTGCATTCTTAACCTGAACAGTAACCTTCTCAGTATTGTCTTTTTCCTTAACACCAAGGGCGATCAAATGTTCAGCAATCTTTTTAACTTCTTTTGCTCTTGCTTCTGTTGTTACAATCTTGCCGTTATAAAGAAGATTTGTAACCTGATTTCTTAATAATGCTTTTCTAGGCTTGGAAGCTTTTCCAAGTTTTCTATACATTGCCATGATAATAATCCTTTCTCATTGCAGAGTTCTCTCTGCATTGGCACATCCCCAAACGCTCATCGGTCTTATTTTCGAAATGTGTGTCTCCACAGCCTCCCGGCCATGTACATAATCCATGAGAATCCGCTTCCGTACACATCGGATTTACCTTCCACGGATCAATCATATGATCAAATAGTATCTTCACCTGTTCTAAGTGAAAGGCCCAGTTCCTTGAGCTTGGCAAGCACTTCTTCAAGTGACTTGCGACCAAGATTACGTACTTTCATCATATCATCCGGTGTCTTATTCGTAAGTTCTTCGACAGTATTGATACCAGCTCTCTTAAGGCAATTAAATGAACGGACAGATAACTCCAGTTCATCAATGCTCATTTCAAGAACTTTTTCTTTCTCATCATCTTCTTTTTCTACCATAACTTCTGCAGTTCTGGCATTTTCAGAAAGATCGATAAACAGGCTAAGATGCTCACTCAATACCTTGGCAGCAAGGCTTACAGCCTCATCGGGTCCAAGTGTACCGTTTGTATGTACATCAAGTGTCAGCTTATCAAAATCCGTCACCTGTCCAACACGTGTATTCTCAACGGTTACATTTACTCTCTCAACAGGAGTATAAATGGAATCAATTGCAATTACGCCAATCGGAAGGTCTGGTGTTTTGTTCTTGTCTGAGCTGACATAGCCTCTGCCTTTTGTAATTGTCAGTTCCATGTACAGTTTTGCATCGCTTCCGCAAAGTGTAGCAATGGTCTGTTCAGGATTCATAACTTCAATATCCTGATCAACCTGTATATCAGATGCCTTTACGACACCCTCACCGTTGAATTCAATATAAGCAGTTTTAGGTTCATTTGTCTCGGAGTTGTTTTTTATAGCAAGGCTCTTAATGTTCATGATAATTTCAGTTACATCTTCCTTTACTCCAGGAATAGAGCTGAACTCATGAAGCACACCTTCGATTTTGACCTGACTTACCGCTGCACCAGGTAAAGACGACAGCATGATTCTTCTTAAGGAATTACCAAGAGTAATACCATAACCTCTTTCCAGAGGCTCTACAACGAATTTACCATACTTCTTGTCATCTGAGATCTCTGCAACTTCAATATTTGGTCTCTCAAAATCAAACACTGATATACCCTCCTTATATGCTTCGTCAAAATTATTTTCACACATAAAACACTGCGTTTTTTCCAAAAGAGGCTGCAAAACAGCCTCTGTGTTGAAAAATGCAGTTCTTCATGCAATTACTTTGAATACAACTCGACGATAAGCATTTCGTTTACAGGAACGTCAATTGCTTCTCTGGAAGGTAATGCTTTAATTGTTCCCTTCTGAGCTTCCTTATTAACATCAATCCACTCCGGAACAAGTCTGCCGCCAGCGATTTCTGCAATATCCTTGAATCTCTGCATGTTCTTTGCAGATTCTCTGATTTCTACAACATCACCAGCTTTAATCAGATAAGACGGAACGTTGATAACTTTTCCGTTTACTGTAAGGAACTTGTGAAGAACAACCTGTCTTGCTTCTCTTCTTGTTCTTGCGAATCCCATTCTGAAAATTACATTATCAAGTCTGCGCTCAAGAAGAACCAGCAAGTTTTCACCAGACTGTCCTCTCATTTTATCAGCCTTCTCATAGTAATTTCTGAAAGGCTTTTCAAGTACGCCATAGATAAACTTTGCTTTCTGTTTTTCACGAAGCTGAAGACCATATTCACTCATCTTCTTGCCGGTTCTTGAAGAAGTTCTCTTGGATTTTTTATCATATCCCAGAAATGTAGGATCAAGATCAAGGGCTCTGCATCTCTTTAACACAGGGGTTCTGTTAACTGCCATGGTGGCTCCTTTCTTTCAGGACACATTTGTCCTGATGTTGTTTACAGCACTGACGCAATGCCAGTATGCCTTCATCCAACGTTTTGTTGTTGTTGTCATAGGAAATATAGGACTTGTCCTGCGTGTTATACTCTACGACGCTTAGGCGGGCGACATCCATTGTGCGGAACAGGAGTAACATCTGTAATACTGGTAACTGTAAGTCCGCTTGCAGCCAGTGCTCTGATTGCTGCTTCTCTTCCTGAACCCGGTCCTTTTACAAAGACATCAACTGTCTTAAGGCCATGAAGTAACGCAGCCTTAACTGCTGTCTCTGCAGCTGTCTGTGCAGCATAAGGAGTAGATTTCCTTGAACCCTTAAATCCGAGACCGCCGGCACTTGCCCAACTAAGAGCATTTCCTGCAGCATCTGTCAATGTTACAATTGTATTATTGAAAGATGACTGAATATGTGCCTGTCCGTGTTCAACGTTTTTCTTGACACGCTTCTTGCCAGATGTTTTCTTTGCAGAAGCGGTAGACTGTTTCTGATTTGCCATTTTAAACTAACCTACTTTCTTCCTTTTAAAATTAAATTTATAAGTTACTTTAAGAATAAAGCTTATGCCTTCTTCTTATTAGCAATTGTTCTCTTCGGACCCTTCTTGGTTCTTGCATTGGTCTTTGTTCTCTGTCCACGGCAAGGAAGTCCTCTTCTATGACGAACGCCTCTATAGCATCCAATTTCCTCAAGTCTCTTGATGTTCATTGCGATTTCTCTTCTGAGATCGCCTTCTACAGTACATGTCGCACCAATCACTTCGCCGAGTTTCTTAACTTCATCATCTGTCAAATCACGGCAACGTGTATCCGGATTAACACCTGCAGCAACAAGAATCTTATTTGAACTTGTTCTGCCAATTCCATAAATATAAGTCAAGCCGATTTCAACGCGCTTGTCTCTCGGTAAATCTACACCTGCAATACGAGCCATTTTAATAATTCCTCCATAAAGTGTTGATAAATAGGTACGGTACCCGCTCATATGTACCATACGGTTACTAATTGATTGGGGCAAAACCTTTGCCCAATCGGACAGTTGATTCATGATCCGATCTTTCCAATACACTTGGTATCAAAAAGTAATATACGTAGGCTCTACGCAATATTATATCGAATAGACTTTTCTAAGCCCAAACGAAATCGAATCAACCCTGTCTCTGCTTGTGCTTCGGGTTCTCGCAGATAACTCTTACGACTCCCTTTCTCTTGATAACCTTGCACTTTTCGCACATCGGCTTAACAGAAGATCTGACTTTCATTTTGACTCCCTTCCTGCACATTCATAGCGCATTCTTGTCTTACAAACAAACGCAAATATAGCCCCCTTCGCAGAAGACCGTTTTATAGTGTAGCATAAATACGGAATAATGGCAAGATTTTTTTCATTTTTTCTATACCACTTCTGCAAAAAAAGCTATATATAATCAAAATTTTTTCTATTAATGAAATTATATTATATTCTACAATTTCATTTACCCGGAAATATTTACTTATCTCTCCAGATAATTCTTCCCTTGCTCAGATCATAAGGTGAAAGTTCCATTGTTACCTTATCACCAGGCAGGATTCTGATAAAATTCTGTCTGAGTTTTCCACTGATATGTGCAAGGACAATATGTCCATTCTCAAGTTCAACACGGAACATTGTATTTGGAAGTTTCTCAAGTACTTTTCCTTCAATCTCAATTACATCATCTTTTGACATAAATTATATAGCCTCCTCATTATTCATCCAACAAAGTCAATATCTCAGGTTCACCATCTGTAATCACAACTGTATTTTCATAATGCGCAGATATGGATCCATCATAAGTAACAACAGTCCAGTCATCATCCATCCATGCTACTTCTCTCGAACCGGCATTTATCATCGGTTCAATTGCAAGGGTCATACCCTTTTCAAGTCGGATGCCTCTTCGAATCTGCTGATAATTCGGGATCATAGGATCTTCATGTAAATGTTGTCCGATACCATGTCCGGTCAATTCTCTTACAATCCCATATCCATACGGTGAAACATATGCATCAATTGCTTTTGATATATCAAACAGTCGGTTGCCTGCCCTGGCCATTTTGATACCCTCAAAAAAACTTTGCTGCGTGATATCTATTAACTTCTGAGCCTGTTCAGAGATCTGCCCTACGCCCCAGGTTCTGGCTGCATCAGAATGCCAACCCTTATAAATCAATCCCGCATCAAGACTGACAATATCACCTTCCTGCAGAATATGATCCGGATGGGGAATCCCATGTACTACTTCATCATTTACAGATACGCAAATTGATGCCGGATATCCTTCGTAATTCTTAAAATTCGGAATTCCACCCATCTGACGAATCAGTTTTTCACCAATTGTATCTATTTCCATGGTAGACATCCCCGGATGAATCATCTGGTGCAGCTCTTCATGTACTTTTGCCAGAAGATGCCCTGACTGTCTCATCAGTTCGATCTGATCATCTGTTTTTATGATAATCGACATGACATAATCCTTTATTGTCCAAGGATCGCAGTAATGTCATCAAAAACATCCTTCAAATCCCTGGTTCCGTCTACCGTTTTTAAAATATTCTTACGTGTATAATACTCTATCAACGGCTGTGTCTGTTCGTGATAAACCGAAAGTCTGTTCTTAACAGTCTCAGGCTTGTCATCTTCTCTCTGAACAAGTTCACTTCCACATTTATCGCATATTCCTTCCTGCTTGGGCGGAATATGTTCAATATGATAGGTTGCTCCGCACTTAAGACATGCACGTCTCCCTGACATTCTATGAATAATGCTTTCATCCGGAACATCTACATTGATTGCATAATCAACCTGATCACCCAGCTTACTTAATGCAGAATCCAGGACATCAGCCTGGGGAATTGTTCTTGGAAAACCATCCAATACATACCCGTTTTGGCAATCTTCCTGTGCAACTCTGTCAAGCAGGATCTGAACAGTCAGTTCGTCAGGAACAAGCTGCCCCTTATCCATAAAATCTTTTGCTTTCTTTCCAAGTTCTGTTCCGTTCTTAATATTTGCACGGAAAATATCTCCTGTGGAAATATGTGGAATATGATACTGATCAGCAATCATCTGTGCCTGCGTTCCTTTACCTGCACCCGGTGCACCCAGCATAATAATCTTCATAATAATAGCCCCTTCCTTCCTGATAATCATTTTACTGATATGAAATCAGCCCAAACATTCCATATCTGGAACTGTACCTGACTGAATACCATATACATCTCAATATAAATAAAACCTGTCTATTTGTTTTATTTATATTGAGACAGATATGTGTTGTAAAGCAATAATATAAATTTAGAGGCCATTGAGTCATGGTATAAGCCATGGCCCCGTAACCTCTAAATATACTTAATCGTCCAAAAAGCCTTTGTAATTACGTACCAACATCTGTGACTCAATCTGCTTCACTGTTTCCAAAACAACACTGACAACAATGATCAAACTGGTTCCTCCAAAAGATACATTTGCTCCAAACAACCCATTAAATGCTATTGGGAGTACACCTACAATGGTAAGTCCACAAGCCCCAATAAAAATAATATAGTTCAGAATATTGGTCAGATAATCACTGGTTGGCTTGCCTGGACGAATTCCAGGAATAAAACCACCCTGTTTTTTCATATTATCTGCAATTTCAAGCGGATTGAAGGTAATTGATGTATAGAAATATGCAAAGAAAATCAGCAATAAAACATATACTACCAATCCCAATGAATAAATCCACTTATCCGGATCACACCAGTATCCTTCATTCAAATACTTCAGGATCTCGCTCCAGGCTCCGGTTCCCTTATACCCAACAAGTTGCGTAATGATAATAGGAAACTGAAAAAGCGACATTGCAAAAATAATTGGCATAACACCAGCAGTATTTACCTTTAGTGGAATCTGCGCACTGTTGTTTCCAACCATTCTTCTTCCCTGCAGTTTCTTGGCATACTGGACAGGAATGATACGTTCCGCACCATTTAACAACACAACCAAGACAACCATACCCACAATAATTACAAATATTATAGCTGCATATATAACTGCCTGAACAATCGGTCTTCCAGCAACAAACTGTGAAAATAATGTATGCATGTCAGATGGCATTCTGGAAACAATATTTATAGTAAGAACAATAGAAATACCATTTCCCACGCCATAATCAGTAATTCTTTCACCTATCCACATAAGGAATGCACTGCCTGCCGTCAAAGCTGCTACAATTTCAATACAGTATACCCAACTCTGATTGGTCAGGAATCCCTGTCTGTAGAATCCGATTGCCATTGCAACAGATTCGATCAGTGCCAGTGCAATCGTAATATAACGTGTCAGGTTTGTAAGTTTCTTCCTTCCTTCTTCTCCATCGCGCTGCCATTCCTCGAATTTGGGAATTGCAATGGTCAGAAGCTGAATGATAATGGAAGAAGTGATATACGGTGTAATATTCAAAGCAAGAATAGACATCTTCTCGAATGAACCACCGGTAAACCGATCCATAAATCCAAGGGCATTATTACTGGATAGTTCCTTAAACCAGTTCTGGAACACCGTAACATTAATACCCGGAACCGGGATTGTTGATCCCAGCCGGATAATAATCAGCATCAGAAATGTAAACCCAATCTTATGTCTGATGTCCTTGATTCTAAATGCATTCTTTAAGGTTGTGAACATTAGATCACCTCTGCAGTTCCACCAAGCGCCTCGATCTTTTCTTTTGCAGATGCACTGTATGCATTTACTTTAACCGTAAGCTTTTTGGTTAACTCTCCGTTACCGAGAATCTTAACACCATCATATTCTTTTCTGATGATACCGTTATCCTTTAAAGCCTTTACATCTACAACTGCACCTTCATCAAAAGATTCAAGTGCACTAAGGTTAACAATTACAATATTCTTAGAATTAATATCCGTGAAGCCTCTCTTGGGAAGTCTTCTGAATAAAGGCATCTGACCGCCTTCAAATCCCGGTCTAGGAGCTCCTGAACGAGCCTTCTGTCCTTTATGGCCTTTACCAGCTGTCTTACCATTGCCTGAACCATGACCACGGCCTCTTCTAAAATTATCACTCTGAACGGAACCTTCAGCAGGTCTCAAGTTTGATAATTCCATGATTTATCCTCCTTTGCAGTCTTGTAAACTGCATATTTGGAACATGCACATTCAACTGCCACATTCCAATTTATCAAGTTCTATCCGGTCCATGACACAACTGCTTCACAGACCGGAACGGGTAATAAAAATTACTCGCTAATCTCTTCTACCTTAATCAAATGTCTGATCTGCTGGATCTGTCCTCTTGTAGCAGAGTTATCCGGTAATTCAACAACGCTGTTAAGCTTCTTGAATCCCATTGACTTTACTGTCGCTACCTGTTTCGGAACAGCACCAATAGTAGACTTGATCAATGTAATCTTGAGTTTCTTCTCATCTGATTTCTTCTTGGCTGCCATTGATTTTCTCCTTCCATCTGAATTACGGCTCTAATTTAAGCGATAACGTCCTCAACAGACTTACCACGTCTCTTAGCAACCTCTTCAGGTGTCTTTAACTGACTAAGACCATTGATTGTAGCAATAACAACATTCTGCTTATTGTTTGAACCAAGTGACTTAGTACGGATATTCTTGATACCTGCAAGTTCGCATACGCTACGAGCAGGACCACCGGCGATGATTCCGGTACCTTCAGCAGACTTCTTCAGCAGAACTTCGGCAGAACCGAACTTACCGATAAAATCATGTGTAATACTGTTATTCTCATCCAGCGGAACTGTGATCAGATTCTTTGTTGCATCTTCTTTACCCTTGCGGATAGCATCCGGAATTTCTGTAGCCTTTCCAAGACCTACTCCAACATGGCCATTGCCATCACCTACAACAACAAGTGCTGTAAATTTCATGTTACGTCCGCCTTTAACAACTTTTGTAACACGTTTGATGGTAACAACTTTATCTGTCAATTCCAGCTGACTTGCATCAACGATTGTATGTTTCATTTATCCTGTTCTCCTCTCCTTAGAATTCTAAGCCTGCTTTTCTGGCAGCTTCAGCTACAGCTGCAACCTTACCGTGATAAATGTATCCAGCTCTGTCAAATACAACTGTTTTGATGCCTTTTTCGATTGCTCTCTTGGCAACAACATCTCCGATGTATGCAGCAGCGTCAACATTATCTGTATTCTTCAGCTCAGCTTTGATATCCTTCTCAAGAGTAGATGCGGAAACAAGTGTCTTACCAGCTTCATCATCGATAATTTGAGCATACATATGATTATTACTTCTGAATACTGCTAAGCGCGGTCTTTCGGCCGTGCCGTTAAAACGATTACGGATCTTCAAATGCTTTTTCGCACGAATTTCCTGTCTGGATTCCTTACCAACCATTTTTACACTCTCCTTATCTTTTACTTCTTACCGGTCTTACCAACTTTGCGTCTGATCACTTCATTAGCATATTTGATTCCCTTACCCTTATAAGGTTCAGGTCTTCTCTTATCTCTAATGATGGCTGCAAACTGGCCAACCTGCTCTTTGTCGATACCCTTAACGATGATATTCTGTCCTTCAACAACAGTCTCAAGTCCTTCCGGATCCTCAAGTTCTACAGGATGTGAATAACCAAGTGTTAAAGCGAGAGTATTACCTTTCTTAGCGGCCCTGTATCCAACACCGTTAACTTCCAGCTTTTTCTCGAATCCTTCATGTACACCGACTACCATATTATTCAGAAGTGCTCTTGTAAGTCCATGAAGAGCTCTTGTCTTTTTCTGGTCATCCGGTCTTGTAATAACAATTTCACTGTTTTCCAATGTAATTGTCATTTCACGAGGGAGTTCTCTTGTAAGAGTTCCCTTGGGACCTTTTACAGTCACTTTGTTATTTTCTGCAATTTCAACTGTAACTCCAGCAGGAACTGCGATTGGCATTTTACCTATACGTGACATGCCCGTACCTCCATTTTACCAAATGAATGCAAGAACTTCACCGCCGACCTGCAGCTCTCTTGCTTTTTTATCAGTTACAACGCCCTGGTTTGTAGAAATAATAGCAATACCAAGTCCGCCTAAAACCTTCGGAAGTTCATCTCTGCCGGCATATACACGAAGACCAGGCTTGGAGATTCTCTTCAGTCCAGTGATGACCTTGTCATTTCTGTCAGCGCCGTACTTTAAAGTAATGTGAAGATTCTTAAATCCCTTATCTTCCACTACATCTAATTTCTTAATATAACCTTCATTCAGAAGAATGTTTGCGATTGCAAGCTTCATCTTTGAAGAAGGAACATCAACTGTATCATGTTTTGCAGTATTCGCATTACGAATTCTTGTAAGCATATCTGCAATAGGATCGTTTATTGCCATTAAATTTGCCTCCTAAACTATTTTTGCTTCGCCTTACTACTCCCCGAATTGAGCAGAGACACGAAGCCGCAATTCCGCTCTTATTGGTTTCGGTTCAAAGAAGTCTTTGAATTTCTGCAATCCCCATCCCGGATTGCAAGCCACATGTGACTATACTGCAAAGTCCTGATTTTCGGATCGGATCAGCGCAATACAGTTACGTTTTTTCTTTACCAGCTAGCTTTCTTAACACCAGGAATCTGTCCTTTGTATGCCAGTTCACGGAAACAAATTCTGCAGATTCCGTACTTTCTAAGGTATGCATGAGGACGACCACAGATTCTGCAGCGATTATAGGCGCGTGAAGAATACTTTGGTTTCATCTGCTGTTTAAGCTTCATGGATAATTTAGCCATGTTTTCTATTTCCTCCTATTTTTACTTAGCAAAGGGCATATTGAATAATCTAAGCAGCTCGCGAGCCTCTTCATCAGTCTTCGCCGTGGTTGTAAAGATAATATCCATACCTCTTGTCTTATCAACCTTATCATATTCGATTTCAGGGAAAATCAACTGCTCCTTGATTCCAAGTGCATAATTTCCTCTTCCATCAAAAGAATTCGGATTGACACCTCTAAAGTCACGTACACGAGGAAGCGCCAGGTTTACAAGACGATCCATGAACTCATACATCTTCTCACCACGCAGCGTAACCTTACATCCAATCGGCATTCCCTCTCTGAGTTTGAAGTTAGCGATTGATTTCTTTGCTTTTGTATACACAGGTTTCTGACCTGCAATAGTAGCCATATCTCCAGCAGCATTTTCAAGAACTTTTGCATTCTCTTTTGCTTCACCAACAGCCATATTGATAACAATTTTATTCAGCTTCGGAACTTCCATAACATTCTTATAGCCAAACTTCTTCGTCATAGCTTCAACGATCTCTGTATTATATAACTCTTTATATCTGCTCACTTTAAAGTACCTCCTTCCTTATCAGTCTTTAATAACCTTACCTGTTGCCTTTGCAACGCGGACCTTCTTGCCATCCTCGACTTTAAAACCAACTCTGGTAGGCTTTCCGTCATGCACTAACATAACGTTGGAAATATCAATGGGAGCCTCAATTTCAACTCGTCCACCATTCTGATTCTGCATAGAAGGCTTCTCATGCTTCGTAACCTTATTAACACCCTCTACAACTACTCTGTGTTTTTTAGCGTCTACGGAAAGGACCTTTCCTTCAACCTTATTTCCACCGGCTGCTTCAGAACCAGCGATAACTCTTACGGTATCACCCTTTTTGATCTTTATTGTTGCCATGTTCTGTGCCTCCTTATAATACTTCCGGAGCGAGGGACAGAATCTTCATGAATTTCTTCTCACGAAGTTCTCTTGCTACCGGTCCAAAAATACGGGTTCCTTTCGGATTGCCATCATCATTGATAACAACTGCTGCATTTTCATCAAATCTGATATAAGAGCCATCCTTACGGCGTGTTTCTTTTACTGTACGAACAACAACCGCCTTTACAACGTCTCCCTTTTTTACAACGCCACCTGGTGTTGCATCTTTAACCGAAGCAACAATGGTGTCGCCGATTCTCGCATATCTTCTTGTAGATCCACCCAAAACACGAATGCACAGCAGTTCTCTGGCACCAGTATTATCAGCGACCTTAAGTCTGCTTTCCTGTTGAATCATGCTAATTCTCCTTTGAATATTCTAAAAGCATAAAAACGATTATTTTGCTCTCTCGATGACAGAAACAAGTCTCCATCTCTTATCCTTAGAGATCGGCTTTGTTTCCATAACCTTTACTGTATCACCAATATGACACTCATTGTTTTCATCATGCGCCTTAAGCTTATAGGTTCTTTTTACAATTTTCTTGTAAAGAGGATGCTTTACATGGTCTTCAATGGAAACAGTGATGGTCTTATCCATCTTATCGCTTGTTACCTTACCAACACGTGTTTTTCTCAAATTTCTTTCCACGATCACTTTCTCCTTTCCATAATTTCCGGAATTCATTCAGCTGCCTTTGCATTTTGTGTGATAACAGTTTGGATTCTTGCAATATTTCTTCTTACTTCTTTGATTCTTGCTGTATTGTCCAACTGGTTGGTAGCTTTCTGGAATCTTAAATTGAAAAGTTCCTTCTTAGCTGAAACAAGTTCTTCACCAAGTGCCTTTGCATCTTTCATCTTCAGCTCTTCAACATAACTATTAGTTTTCATCAGATACACCGCCTTCCGATTCAGCCTTGGAAACGATCTTACATCTGCAAGGAAGCTTATGCATTGCAAGACGAAGTGCTTCTTTAGCATCTTCTTCAGATACACCGCCGATTTCAAATAACACACGACCCGGCTTTACAACAGAAACCCAATATTCTACAGATCCTTTTCCTGAACCCATTCGAGTTTCAGCAGGCTTCATAGTTACTGGCTTATCCGGGAAAATCTTAATCCAAACCTGACCGCCACGTTTTACAAAACGTGTCATAGCAACACGGGCTGCTTCAATCTGATTTGATCTGATCCAACAGGGATCAAGAGAAATAATTCCATAATCACCGTAAGTAACGGTCGTACCGCGTGTAGCCTTGTGAGCCATCGATCCGCGGAACTGTTTACGATGCTTCACTCTTTTTGGCATTAACATTATTTATCGCTCCCTTCCTTATCAGTCGTAGCTTCAGAAGCCTTTGTCGGAAGTATTTCGCCCTTATAGATCCATACCTTAACGCCGACTTTTCCGTACGTTGTATTTGCTTCAGCAAAACCATAATCAATATCTGCTCTAAGTGTCTGCAGCGGAATTGTACCCTCGCTGTAAAACTCGCTACGAGCGATATCTGCACCGCCAAGACGGCCACTGCAGCATGCCTTGATACCAAGTGCATCTGTCTTCATTGTTCTGCTCATGCAGGACTTCATTGCTCTTCTGAAAGAAACACGGTTTTCAAGTTGCTGAGCAACGTTTTCAGCTACCAGCTGAGCATCCTTATCAGGTTTCTTGATCTCTTTGATATCAACCATAACCTTCTTATCAGTCAGTTTGGAGAGCTCTTTCTTTGTATTCTCGATTTCAGAACCGCCCTTGCCGATTACTATACCTGGCTTAGCAGTAAATACGATTACTTTAACTCTATCTGATGCTCTTTCAATTTCAATCTTGGAAACACCAGCAGCATATAACTTCTTTTTCAGGAATTTTCTGATGTTGTAATCTTCAACAAGGTTATCAGCAAATGTGCCTTCTTCAGCATACCATCTGGAATCCCAGTCATTGATGACACCAACTCTCAGGCCATGAGGATTAACTTTCTGTCCCATTTGATTTCAGTTCTCCTTTCCTTATCTCTCATCCAGAATGATGCTCAAATGACTCATTCTCTTATTGATTCTATAAGCTCTGCCCTGCGCTCTAGGCTGAATTCTCTTCATGATAGGGCCATTGTTTGCATAGCATTCTGCTACAAACAGATTTTCCTTATTCATTCCCTTGAATTCTGCATTTGCAGCTGCAGAAGCAAGCAGCTTATAAACTACACTTGAAGCATATCTTGGATTGTACTCTAAGATTGCAAGAGCTGTTGCTACATCTTTACCTCTGATAGCGTCCATAACAAAGCACGCTTTCTGAACAGGTATCCTTGCATAAGATAACTTTGCTGAAGGTCTTGTATCCTTCTGAGCATTTCTATCTACTTTATATTGGGATCTATGCTGCGTTGACATAGATGAACCTCCTTTCGTTTCTGAGTCAGAAATTACCTGGCTCCAACACTTGATTTCTTCTCAGCCGGTGCATTTCCTGCATGTCCTCTGAATGTTCTTGTCTGAACGAACTCGCCCAGCTTATGTCCAACCATATCCTCAGTAACATATACCGGAATATGTTTTCTTCCGTCATGAACAGCAATTGTATGTCCGACAAAAGACGGGAAAATTGTGGAACGGCGAGACCAGGTCTTGATGATCTGCTTCTGGCCAGCTGCGTTCATTGCGTCAACCTTTTTTAAGAGACTAGCATCAGCGAAAGGTCCCTTTTTAAGTGATCTAGACATTGTTCTCCTCCTTATTTGATGGCTTTACCATTTCTTCTTCTTACGATCATCTTGTTCGAAGCCTTTTTACTCTTACGCGTCTTATAGCCAAGAGCCGGCTTGCCCCAAGGTGTGCACGGTCCAGGACGTCCAACAGGAGCCTTACCTTCACCACCACCATGCGGATGATCATTCGGATTCATGACAGAACCACGAACTGTAGGACGGATACCCATATGACGAATACGACCTGCTTTACCGTAGTTAATAAGGTTGTGATCAATATTTCCGATTGTTCCGATAGATGCTCTGCATTCAATCGGTACCATTCTCATTTCGCCTGAAGGAAGACGAAGTGTTGCATACTTGCCCTCTTTAGCCATAAGCTGAGCTGCATTGCCGGCAGAACGAACCATCTGACCGCCTCTGCCCGGATAGAGTTCAATATTATGTACATTTGTACCAACCGGAATTTCTGATAACGGCAGGCAATTGCCCACACGAATTTCAGCCTTTGCTCCGTTCATAACTGTCATACCATCTGTAAGCCCTGCAGGTGCAAGGATATATGCCTTGATTCCGTCTGCATAACAGATCAGTGCGATATTAGCAGTTCTGTTAGGATCATATTCAATACCGATAACCTTTGCAGGCATATCATCTTTGTTTCTCTTGAAATCAATCAGTCTGTATTTCTGTCTGTTACCACATCCCTGATGTCTTACAGTAATCTTACCCTGATTATTACGTCCAGCCTTGCTGTTCAATGAAACCAGAAGAGACTTTTCAGGAGTCTTCTTTGTGATTTCAGAGAAGTCAGAGCCAGTCATATTTCTTCTGGATGGGGTGTATGGGCCAAATTTCTTAATTCCCATGGTTCTTCTCCTTTGTTTTTATCGCGTGTCTATGTGACAGCTGTCACACCGGATCCCGGGACTTTTCCATGTGATCCCGCACGCATATTCGAATGTTGCATCTACTTACCGTAGAATTAAAGTCCCTGGAAGATTTCAATATCCTTGCTGTCTTCAGTCAGCTGAACAATTGCTTTCTTGGTCTTTGCTGTAAAACCAACACTGGCTCCACGTCTCTTTTTTCTGCCATCGGCATTCAAAGTATTGACCTTTTCAACTTTTGTTCCTTCAAACATTTTTTCAACAGCTTCCTTGATCTGAGTCTTGTTAGCTTCAGGATTTACAAGGAAAGTGTATTTCTTATCGCTCATACCCGACATGCTTTTTTCTGTCAGAACGGGTTTCAGGATTATATCATAATATTCTAAAGCTGCCATTATGCATACACCTCCTCGATCTTTGTAACTGCATCCTTTGTCAGAACCAGTGTTCTTGCATTCATAACATCATATACATTGATTGTATTTGTAAATGCTGTCTTTACTTCGGGAAGATTTCTCGCAGAAAGAAACACATTTTCATCTTTTTCAGCAAGTACAACCAATGCCTTACGTGTAGCCTTGAGGTTAACCATAACCTCTGCAAATCTCTTTGTATTCTTCTCATCCATCTTAAGTTCATCAACAACAATCAGATTGTTGTTCTGAAGCTTATCTGTCAAAGCAGACTTAAGAGCTGCTCTCTTCTCTTTCTTATTCATCTTGAAAGAGTAATCTCTTGGAGCGGGTGCAAATACTACACCACCGCCTGTCCACTGCGGAGATCTTGTTGAACCCTGTCTTGCATGACCGGTTCCTTTCTGCTTCCAAGGCTTTCTTCCGCCTCCGGATACTTCTGAACGGGTCTTTGCTTTCTGTGTACCCTGACGCTTGTTCGCAAGTTTCTGAACAACTGCCAGATGCACAAGATGTTCGTTGACTTCAACTCCGAATATCGCATCGCTCAATTCGATTGTGCCAACTTCTTTGCCTTCCATATTATAAACAGATACATTAGCCATCTGAATGGTCCTCCTTTCATCGCTCTTAGGTTTATGCCTCGACCTTAACAGTCTCTTTTACTGTAACTAAGCCTTTTTTCGGTCCCGGTACAGCGCCTTTAACAAGAATCAGATTTTTGTCAGCGTCAACTCTTACAATTTCAAGATTCTGAATTGTCACTCTGACACTGCCCATATGTCCAGGCATTCCTTTTCCCTTGAATACACGGCTCGGATCTGAACTTGCACCATTGGAACCCTGATGACGATGGAACTTGGAACCGTGGGCCATAGGTCCTCTGTGCTGTCCGCACTTCTTGATAGCACCCTGAAATCCCTTACCTTTTGTAATTGCTGTTACATCGATCTTATCGCCTTCAGCAAAAACATCAGCTTTGATCTCGCTGCCAAGCTGATACTCTGCAGCATTTTCAAGCTTCAGTTCTCTTACAAATCGCTTGCAGATAACACCAGCTTTTGCAAAATGGCCTTTTTCAGCCTTGTTTACACCATGTCTGTGCCAGGTCTTGCCTTTTTCAAAGTTCTTTTCTTTCTTGTCAACGAAGCCAACCTGAACAGCACTGTAGCCATCATTGTCAACTGTTTTGATCTGTGTTACTACGCACGGTCCTGCCTGAAGAACAGTTACAGGAACCAGTGAGCCATCTTCCTTGAAGATCTGGGTCATACCGACCTTTGTAGCTAAAATAGCCTTCTTCATGTGTTTACCTCCTTAATTCGTCTACAGCGGATGTTTGTTTCCATCGCAATGTCGCTTTAATTGCTTTAAGCAATTCTCCAGTTTTCACGGCATCATGCGGCTCACATCATACTAGTAGAGGTTAATTGTGTTGTTGTTTCTTATTTCATTTTAATGTTGATATAAACGCCTGCAGGCATTTCCAGTCTCTGCAATGCATCAACTGTCTTTGGTGTAGGTGTGATAATATCGATCAGTCTCTTATGTGTTCTCTGCTCGAACTGTTCTCTGGAATCTTTGTACTTGTGTACTGCCCTTAAGATAGTAACTACTTCCTTCTTTGTCGGCAGCGGCACAGGTCCACTCACCTGAGATCCGTTCTTCTTGACTGTCTCGATAATCTTCTTGGCAGATGCATCTACGAGCTGATGATCATAAGCCTTTAATGTGATTCTCATTACCTGATTTGCCATAAAAAAAGTCGCCTCCTTTTCGCACTTTTAATACTAAGTACGACAAGCGGTGACTGTACACTCTCCCGTGTGTGTCCTGATTATTTACACAAAACATAAATCAGATCTTTACTACACGTCGTTTCTGTTTATTCAAATCCGTATGGATTCCCAACAGACCATTTTGTTTGTACAGTGACTTGTCGTCAGTTTATTTGACCGACTGTGCGGTCTCTAGACATTCGCTCCACGGAAAACCCGCCTCACTGGATAAGGCAGCAACCTCACGCTTCACAGCTATCATGTCACAGCAAATGATATTTTATCCTATTTTCTTATCTTATGCAATAGCATTTTCAAAATTAATGATTTTCATTGAAAAATCAACAATTTGTGATAAAATACATTGATCTTTTTTATTCTATTATGCATTTAAATAGCCAATTTTACACTTTTGCTGTAAAATCATAAAGCATTCATTGTCATATATGTCATACAACGTGTATGATATAGAAAAGATATTTTTAGCTGCAAATTTTTTATCATATTATATTATAGAAGAAAGTGACGAATTATGTGGGTTGCAAATCAATGGAATGATTATGAAGTTATGGATACCTCAAATGGAGAAAAGCTCGAACGATGGGGACAATATATCCTGGTTCGCCCCGATCCGCAGGTGATCTGGAATACCGACCGTAAAAAAAATGAATGGAATAATCCGAACGGACACTATTATCGCAGCAGTAAAGGCGGCGGAGAGTGGGAATTTCATCAGCTTCCTGAAGAATGGGATATTCATTACCATAATCTTACTTTTCATCTTAAGCCATTCAGTTTCAAACATACCGGTCTTTTCCCTGAGCAGGCTGCAAACTGGGATTGGTTCTCAGATCTGATTCAAAACGCAAACAGGCCTGTCAAAGTATTAAATTTGTTTGCCTACACCGGCGGTGCAACTGTTTCTGCTGCAAAAGCGGGAGCAAGCGTCACACATGTAGATGCTTCCAAAGGAATGGTCACCTGGGCAAAAGAGAATGCTGTCAGTTCAGGTTTGGAAAATGCCCCCATCCGCTATCTGGTAGATGACTGCACCAAATTCGTAGAACGTGAGATACGTCGTGGAAACAAATATGATGCTGTTATTATGGATCCGCCTTCCTATGGACGTGGTCCCAAAGGCGAGATCTGGAAAATTGAAGAAAGCATTTTCCCTTTTATCCGGCTCACTTCACAATTACTGTCCGATGATCCGCTTTTTTTCCTGATCAATTCCTATACAACCGGATTACAGCCCGCTGTTCTCTCATATATGTTACACACAGTGCTTGATCCGATTTGCAATGGAACCGTTGCATCCGATGAGGTTGGCCTTCCGGTTTCCTCAAACGGGCTGGTTCTTCCATGCGGCGCAAGCGGAAGGTGGACAGCTCTGGCAAAATAAACTGTAAAATAAAAAGCTTGTCTGACAAAGTTGTTTCTATTACAACTTCATCCGATAAGCTTTTGTATTAAAATGAAAATAAAACGAAAAACTAATTTTGTACTTTTTTCTTCACTTTCTTTTTTTCTTTGGTTTTCTCTTTTTCCTCTTTCTCAGAAGCACCATCTGTCTCAGCTTTTACACTTTTAGGCTCTGTTGGATCATTATCCGGTTCTTCCAGCACTTTACTCACCATATCTGCAGCATTCGCCAATGTATCCGTATTTATAACAAGATTTTCGAGTTCCGAAAGTTCATTTCGCTGACAGGCTGACTCTATCACGTCCTGTGCTCTGCTTTCATCTATTCTTTCGCGAATCTGCTGCATTCTTCGATCTAACTGATTAATCAGATCTGCACTGAATTTTAAATCATCTGAAATTGTTTCTGCATCTTCAATATCTTTCTTATACTTCATTTTATGTTCAAGGCTTGCCCAAAAATCCATTGCTATCGTTCTGAACTGGACTTCAACTTTCATAAACTGTTTTTCCTGTGTAAGAAAAATCGGTACTTCCAATATCAGATGAAGACTTCTGTACCCACTGGCCTTGGGTTTTGCTATGTAATCCTTTTCCTGAAGCATAATAATGTCGTCCTGATGTTTTAAACAGTCTGCCAGCATATAGATATCATCAACAAATGAACAAATCACTCTGATTCCTGCTATATCAGAAAGGTTTTCCTCAATATTACTGATTGAAAAATCAATACCTTTCTTCTTCATCTTCTCATATATACTGACCGGTGTTTTTATTCTGCTTTTTATTGACTCAAAAGGATTTCTGTTATTTCGAAGCGAAAGTTCTTTATTCAATACATCAAGCTTTGTCCGCACTTCAGATAAAGCGCAATCATATTTCATCATCAATGTTTGAAATTCATCCGCCTGATCCGTAAGCCTTAAAAGCCGCTCCACGTCTTCCTGTGAAATTCCATTCAATTTTGCCTGCAGATTTTTCCCGGTGTCTGAGAGTACATGTATAACATTAGCATCTTCCATTAAAATCTATAAACCCCTTTACATTTATATTGGCCCATAAAAACCATTTTTCCCATACTTCATATTATATCAGTTTTTATTTTTTTAACCATTAAATATATATAAAGGTTTCCGTAAATTTCCTTAAGATACAGTTATTTTTTAATGATCAAATTCTGTATAATGCTTAAATGTTTCATTTCTGTCATGATTTTCAATTTCTGTTTTTGAAATATCACCTTTTCCATCGTAGCGATAAAATCGTCCCTCATCTGCTATAAACTCAATCACACAGTAATCCTCATCATCCACTCCTGCCGGATAATATTTCTCATCCCCCTCATTCCATAACATAGCCTTATATACATGGTCAAAATGGACAATTGCCTTTCCTTTCAAGCTCAAACCTTCAAATTTTTTGCAATTATCAAAATACAAACATGCAGCAGAATTATGCAATAGTTTTTGAACATGTTCTGATGAGGTATTTGTTGAAATAAGATGAGTTCCTATTCCCTTATGCCATGTACTGAATACGCGTCTGATCTCCGGTCTTCCTTCTTCATCCGTAAATCCGAGACATGCTGTTTCTGATCCAATAATAAGATGATTCATTTCTGCCAATGTCATGTTAACTGTTCTCCCTTCAGATTTTGCAACACCTTTTCCAGTCCCTGATCCAATATTCGTATTTCTTCATCTGTAAACCCACGATAAAAAATCTGATTCATTTCTTCCGAAACATTTTGATACTTTTTCTCCAGTTTACGCGCTTTTTCCGTCAGACAAATTCGAATTTTTCTTCTGTCATTTTCATCAAAAGATCTATGAATATGTCCTTGTGCTTCCATCCGGTCGAGCATACTTGTGAGTGTCGTTTTGGCCAGACCTGTTCTGTTTGCAATTTCTACAATCGACAGATCATCTTCCTGCCATAAAACATATAAGATCCGGCCCTGCGCACCATTAAAATCATTTATTTCCGATTCTGCCAGTAATCTTTCAAAAATTCTTCCCTGAATCTGTCTGATCTGTGAAACCAGAAATCCTCCTTTTGTCTGTATCATATTCCCTCCTATATAGGATAGTATTATATAGTACTATACATGTCAAAATTTTTTTCTGTTTTTCACTAAAATATCCGCAGCTTTCACCATATGGCTGCGGGCATTCATTCTTCAATATACATTTGTAACGTTAAGAATATGATTGATCAAAACCATTCGGTAATTCATCGGGTCACGTTTCAATGCTTCTCTCATATACTCTTTTGCTTTTTTCTGATTCCCAAGTCCTGCATGTCCCATTGACATCAGAAAATAGCAATGCGCTTCATTACGCACATCAAGATCATCTTCAAATGTCAGAAAATCGGGAAGTGATACTGCAAAAAAATCGATTTTCACATGATCTTTCAAATGTCTTTCACCATAATCAACCAATCTGTAGAACCGTTTGTTTGCCCCACCGATATCACCCTTTTTCTTTCTGGAAAATCCCTGATACATGATCATGTCTGCCGGTTGATCATAATAATACATCATTCCGGATGGTTCATCTGTTCCAAGCGATGCGTTTGCATAATCCGTCTCTGCAATATCAGAATTTCCGAGTAAATCATTTACCAGTCCCAGATAGTAATAAATATGATTTTCTCTGGTACCTTCCAGTCTTCCTTCTCCCAGATTTTCCGGATATGCCAAAGCATTTTCGAGTAAATCCCGGGCCGCAGCATATTCCTGTTCATTGATTTCATCAATTGCCATAAGCAGCAGTGAAAATTCATATTGCGCAGTAATCTTGCCTTCACCACCCTCCCACGGATGAAATTTTCTGTGAATCATAAACGCATATGCTTCTGCAGGTTTATTTACGGCATTCAGTATTGTACAATACTCCACGCACAGATCATCCCGCTTGACAAATACATCGGAATATTTCTCATATTCTTTCAGGCGCTGCGCAAAAGTGTAACCGGTCTTTTTGTGTAACTGATCCAGTTCCAAAAATATTCTTGCATCCGTTTCATCTAATCGGAATGCTTTTTCAAGTACTTTTTTTGCCTTGTCTGCATCGCCACATTTATTATAATATACCAAAGAAAGATTTCTGAGTGCCGTAGGAAACTTATCATTGATCGCTACGGATTTTTCCCATAATTCAAGTGCCAGTTCCCACTGTGCTTTATCATAAAAAAGATTTCCCAGATAATACATGGCCATTGCTGCTTTTGCATCCATTGCTACAGCGAATTTCAGGACAGCAATATCGGCAAGATCATTTGGGAAACAGTAATCCGGCTTTGCTTTTTCTGCTTCTTTTACGAATGCCAGAGCTTCTGTCATATTTCCAAGTTCGCCTGTATAATATGCCTTGTAATACCCAGTCAGAGGCATATTTACATCCGCATATTTCAATACATTCAGTGCCTCTGTATAGAATCCGGCTTCTGCATAATCTCCTGCGGCACGCAAAAGATTAAATGAATCTCCACGATTTCTTCGCGCAAGCTCTATTTCATCTATTACCGATGTCTCGCCCATCTGCAGCGCTTCAAACGCGGATACATAATCAAACGGATCAATTTTCAGATTCAGGGCGATCCATTCTGCTGCCGTTTTCATTAACCCAAGTTTTCTCAATAGAACTGCTTTTAAAGCTCTTGCTTTTATATTATGAGAATTTCTGATAAGAGACTTTTCTATCATCTGAAGTGCATTATCAAATTTTCCCTTTCTGCAATCCATTACTGCCAGATAATAAAATGCTGGATTCTGTTGTTCCGCTGTCCATGTTGCTTTATAGAATGCATCATAGGCTTCCTCTTCGTTTCCCTGCAAAAGCAGACATAATCCCAGGTCATAATAAGCTTCCGCATGATACGGATTGGGATTTCTTTCTGTCAGTCTCTTTATTGCTGTCCTGAAATATGGTTCAGCCAATTCTGCCCTGCCTCTGCGAAGCAGAAGCATTCCATAGGCGCAATTAATATTGGAATCCCCGGAATCTCTTTTTAATCCCTCCAGATAATATGGATCCGGTAAATACGTAGCATGACGATATTGCTCAATATGACGTCCTGTCAATAACAGTTCTTCATTATTCATTATTTCGGAAGGATCTTTTGCTGCCTCGGCAGGTGTTGGAATCTCGGGTATTTTTTCTGTTTCGGGCTTGTAAAATACCAATATATTTTCATTCTGCATCACACAGATTGAAACATTTGATTCATCCGCTATCAGCAAAGACTTCTGCAAAGCATTCATTTCAATTACGGTATCAAAAACAGCATTCGGAGAAATTGTGCATTCCCTGCAGAATACAGTCTCCTCTTTTATTTTCACAGTAACACTTGCATTTTCATATTCTCTTGTCGCATACACCGTTACATGCAATCCCGCGGAAGTAACTTCCATTCCGACACAGGCTTTTTTTGTTGCATTTTTTACATTTCCGACCTTTTTATATGGCATAAAATACTGCGTGAAGGTCTTTTCTTCAAATGGTTTCAGCCATGTAAAATCCGGCTGATTATCTGTATACACACCGGTCATCAGTTCTACATAAGGTCCGTCCGCATCTGTCAGATTCTTATCCCACATCCTGCCAAAATCCCCGCACCCCCACGTCCACTGTTTTTTACCCGGACTGAAATGATGATCTGCTACATGCAGAATTCCCGCCTGCACATTATAATCATATCCACCAACAAAATCATACTTGGATGAAGCAGCCATCAGCGATGTAGGAACCGGAATATTCTTATATCTGGAAATATCAACACCTTCACTGTAATCTTTTTTATAATATGTCCCTGTAGCGATCGGGAACCTTGAAACATCCCTTTTCCCGTGATCCATAACCGCATTAACATCCGGCGGCATAATTGTTTTGGTATATTCATTTACCGGTACTGCCGGATTCGCCCACCACAAAAAAGTCTGCGGCAAAGATGTTCTGTTATATAATTGCCCTGTAATTTCTATATAAGCTGTATCCGGATAAAGTGTGATCTTACAGATTCCCTTTGTTCCGTATATTCTGTCTGTATCATTGCACAGTACCGAAACGCTCCCATCGGTGTTTTCTGAAATTATATGATCAACTGCCATGAAAGTTGTCGGTCTGTGATGCTGCGGCCAGTTGAATTCAATCCCCCCTGATACCCATGGTCCCAACAACCCTACCAATGCAGGCTTCATGACATGATTATAATATATGAAATCATAATCATTTGTTTTATCATATGCCCGCTGAATGCGTCCGCCAAGTTCCGGAAGAACCATTACCTTGAGATAATCATTTTCAAGATAAACAGCTTTGTACACCACATCTTCTTTTATATCATCAATTGTTTCTACTGTCGGATATGGATACACCTTTCCACTGCTTCCCTGATAAACCCGCTTATCAATAAACATCGGATTTTTTTCTTCTTTTCCAACAGGATATGTCGGTATAACAATCTTCTCTTCCCAAACCTTTGCCATTCCCATTTTCTCACCTTTTTCATGCGATTGTTTTCTATCTCATCTGCACACTTTGCACCATAAAATGTTCAAACACCATATCTGGATACTTAGGATTTCATCACCATTGGATTGATATATTTTTCCCGCACGAAAAAATCTCCTAATATACATTTATTTTTCGAATCGCGAATGGCTGATAGCCAAACTGAGAAGTAGCAATTACCTCCACATCATTTCTGTCCTCGTTATCAAAAAATATTTTTACTGATTCTGTGATGACCGGTTCAAAATGAATCAGATTATCATCACTGCAGTTTATTTCATTCTGAAATATCATATTTATCGGTTTCCATTTTTCATCCGATTTATAAAAGACACTGATTTTACCTGGAAGATCAAATGCGATTCCATCTGTTTCATACGCACTGTTTTGTACAAACTCCATCTGTATCGTATCCAGCCTCTTTGCTTTATGGAAATCAATTTGAAAGTATGCATCTTCCTTCTCTGCCAATCCTGCTGTATCCCATATTCGCTCTGATGCATCCAGTGCATTCATTGATCGATCACCATTGATTCCTGAAACAGCTGTTGTTTCTGAATCAAAAACACAATCTCTTTCTCCCGGTACTAATTTCATAAGCGATTCAATATCCATTGAGACTGCCGGTTCAAAATCATCCGACTGCATATATGAAATAAGTGTTTTAATAAACTGTTTTACAGTAGGTTCTTTTTTATCTGAAATATTGAACGATGTTACAAGTACTTTTCCATTGCGAACCTTTACTTCAAAAGCCATTGCAAGCTTTTCATTTCTTTGAATATTGTCTGCCATGGTAATCAGCGGTTCTATCCCCGTCTGTGTCAATACCATCGCCCTGCTTCCTGCAAGCAAATGCCACCACCTTGGATCTGTCCCGATATCTGTAGGGAAACTCCTATAAACAGGTTTTTTCGGATCTAATGAAAGCCCCATTGTTCCGCTATTGTCCCATTTTTTGAACATGACCCAACACCAGAAATCGGATATATACGATGCACGAATACTGGAAGGCAGTGAATCCGGCGTCAATCGAGGTACATATAATAAACTTTCCCCATTATCTAACCTTTCTATCGCCTTCTGATCAAATTGTGTAATGATACTGTTTTCTTCATTTTCTGTAATCTTTTCATCCGGATAGACATAGACCTCATATTGATTAACATGCATCCCTACTGAAACAGACAATGCAAGTTCAGCCGCATCTGATACAGCAGGCATCCGGAACAAGACCGTGCCAATATAATTCAGCTCACCCTGTGCAATTTCTTTGGGTATCCATTCCTGCTTATATATGGTCGTTTGTTCTTTTTTATTCCAGATGCTGAATGTCACTTTTTCATGCAGGCAATCTTTTCCAAAATTATGAATCAGCACATCAAATGAAGTACTTTCATTTTCAAAATAACTATATTTATCAAACTGTAATAGAGGTGTAACCGGAGAAAAAAACGCTTTAAATTCTTCGGGTTTGGAAAATTCTTTCGGATTTCCAAAGGAATCAATCATTCCTACAAGTGCTGTTCCCTGTCCCGGAAAATCCTGTATTCCAAGAAGTGAAATGCCTGCAAAATCAGATGTCCTCATCGCAGCTTCAATTTCTTCTCTATAACACCGCATGGATAACCTGCCCGTAGCATTGTAAAACTCTTTATCTCGTCCAGTCAGTCCATTCTGATTCATTTTCATCTGGTATTCCACTAAATTTCTTGCTTCGACAGGTCCATCATATTTCTGGATTTCATCATAGTCCGGATAGACCTGAAACTGACCGACTTCGAAACTGATGACCGGTTTATCAACATTTTTGACTTCTTTTGAATAATTCCTGTTTTCAGCTGGTGCCTCTTCATTGATAAAGCCCCTATTCCCTGCAAATGCACCTCTCCACATATCACCACGGTTTGCCTGTGCCAGTACAAAATCAGATTCCTCACTGATTCCCTCCTGCCCGTACCAGGCATTAGATCCTTCTGCATATAATCTTGTATTGTCATAATCGTGCATGATATGACAAAACTCACCAAGGCGATCTCTATTATCACTGCGCAGTTCATTTCCCCATGTAAGCGCCACCAGTGAAGGATGGTTTCCATATAGATCGATTATTGCTTTCGCTTCACGGGCATAATAATCATATTCATTCAGATCTTCAAAGGTATGGAATGTCCATTCGCATAATTCAGGCTGAATATACAGACCTTTTTTATCAGCACTCCTGAAAGCTGCATCCGGAGGACACCATGAGTGGCATCTGACATAATTAATGCCATATGAACGGTAGGTATCAAATAACGCATCCCAGGATTCTTCATCCATCGGCGCATAACCTGTTTTGGGAAAAACCGCGCAATTGGTTTCGCTTCTGATAAATATGTTTTTTCCATTTACTGCAACATGCTTTTGATCCTTACTGACCTGATAGTCCCGAAGTCCATATTTAATTTCTTTTTCTATGATTCCTTCAGAGGTCTCTATTTTCACCATCAATGAGGTCATAGCAGGATCAAATTCACTCCAGAGCGGCGTCCTTTTATCAAGATCCAGCTCCATCTCAAATTTGTTCTTTCCACTTTCAGCAGTAAACTCTTCTGCTGTTTCTTCATTCTGAAAAGTGTTCCCTTGCTTTACTGTAATTCGAACACGCTCATTTCCATATCGATGTGAATATATATCAATCCGCACACCCGCTTTGTATAATGCAGCATATGGATAAATACGGATCAAAGAAGGGTATATTCCTGGATTGATCCGTATTCCTATTTCACCTAAAATACCTGTCCAATTGGTCTGTGTATGTTCTGTTGCCATATGTGAACTTAATATTGCATCTTTCGGTGCCATTTCATAGGTATTATCAACTTCAACAGATATTTGATTTTTTCCTTCATGAACGAATTCTGTAATATCATAATTCTGCTCTGTTGTTAATAAATCCTGTCTGCCAACATAGTTACCATTAACCCATACTTTTGTGAGTCTGGTTCTCTCCATGTAGAATATAATACTTTTATTACCAATATCAGATAAATTAATTTCCTTTTCAAAAACCACACAACCGACATATTTGCATTTTTCACTCAAAAAATATATTTCAGATTTCTCATTTTTATCTCCAAACCCCTTCTCTGTAACAGACGCAGGTAGAAGTATTTTATAGCTTTTCTGTCCACTCTTGTTTTTATAAGAAGACAGCGTTAAAGACCATTCTCCCTTTAGTGATATTTCTGCCTCGGTGACAAGATTTCCGGAATATTGATAATTCATTTTTTTCTTTTCTGCCATTATTGGTGTCATATCTGTTTCTGGTTAAAATATTATCATCAGCATATTTCCCTGTCATTAGAGTTTGTTGCTATAAAAATATAATAATCTTGCTATATCTGATTTTGCATTTCATAATAAACAGATCAAGAGAGATTCGTACTTACTTTGGAGGGTTCCAATATGAAAACTTCAGTTTTATACACTTCCTTAAATGAAAAATCCTGGTCGAAAGATTTAACCCCATCATTGGATGTAAGAAAAAAATACATGTATGTACAATGCATAGGACACTATTTTGCCACTTCAAATTACTGTGTTGTCAACAGGCATAATGTCCACAGTTTTCTTCTTTTATATACACATAGTGGAACCGGAATTATTGAATATAGAAACAAAAAATAACCCTGACACAAGGAATGTCATTTCTGATTGACTGTGATTTAAAACATTCCTATTATGCAGGAGCAAAAGAATTGTGGGACTTTTACTGGATTCATTTTAACGGGACTTGTATAGAAGGATATATGCAGGAAATAGTTGATGCATGCTGTGTAACAAATATAGATATCAACTCAATTTTTCACGAAATAAATCACTATTCCCAGGAGAACAATACGATAGCCAACAGCATTTTGGCATCAACTGCAATTATTGAAATGTGCACAAAAATACTTTTAAATATAAAAGAAAGCATCTCTAACTGCGATCATATGCAATCTGCAATTATACGAAATTCAATTACCTTCATTGAAGAAAATATGACTCGAAAGTTATGTCTGGATGACATATGTAGGGAATTTTCAATCAGCAAATTTTACTTTTCTCATCTTTTCAAATCTCAGACCGGTATGACTCCTAATGAATACCTATCCTCTATTCGAATTTCAAAATCAAAATCATTGCTGCGCAGTACTGATCTTTCTGTATCTGAAATAGCAGACAACTCAGGATTTAATGGTAGCAGCTATTTTATTTATTATTTTAAAAAACAGGTTGGTATGACTCCTTTGACATATAGAAATCAGTTTGCTCATGATGCATCCAATCTAACCTAAGTATCCTGACTGTCACATTGTTCATTTTCAATCCTTTTACACAAAAAGACCTCCGAGAATACCTCGGAGGTCTTAAAAATACAATATTCAGATATTATTACTCACTGATTGTAGCAACACGGCCTGATCCTACTGTACGTCCGCCTTCACGAATAGCGAATGTAAGACCCTGCTCCATAGCGATCGGGTGGATGAGTTCGATAGACATCTCAACGTGATCACCAGGCATGCACATCTCTGTTCCTTCAGGAAGGTTGCAGACACCTGTTACGTCTGTTGTTCTGAAGTAGAACTGAGGTCTGTAGTTATTGAAGAAAGGAGTATGACGTCCACCTTCATCTTTTGTCAAAACGTAAACCTGAGCTGTGAATTTCTTGTGGCATGTTACTGTGCCAGGTTTTGCAGCAACCTGACCTCTTTCAATGCCTTCACGGTCAATACCACGAAGAAGAATACCAACATTATCACCAGCCTCTGCATAATCCAGAGTCTTACGGAACATTTCGATACCGGTAACAACAGACTTTGTAGCCTCTTCTTTGATACCAACGATTTCAATTTCATCACTCATATGCAGCTGACCACGCTCTACACGGCCTGTTGCAACAGTTCCACGACCTGTGATTGTAAATACATCTTCAACAGGCATAAGGAACGGCTTATCAATTTCTCTCTTAGGATCCGGAATATAGGAATCAACAGTATCCATCAATTCGATGATCTTGTCTCCCCATTCGCTCTTAGGATCTTCCAGAGCTTTCAGAGCAGAACCACGGATGATCGGTGTATCATCTCCAGGGAAATCATACTCAGAAAGAAGATCTCTGATTTCCATTTCAACAAGATCCAGAAGTTCCGGATCATCAACCATATCACACTTGTTCATGAATACAACGATGTAAGGAACACCAACCTGACGAGCAAGAAGAACGTGCTCCTTGGTCTGTGCCATAACACCATCTGTGGCTGCAACAACAAGGATAGCTCCATCCATCTGAGCTGCACCTGTAATCATGTTCTTTACATAATCAGCATGCCCAGGGCAGTCAACGTGTGCATAATGTCTCTTTGATGTCTCATATTCGATATGAGCTGTTGAAATTGTTATACCACGAGCCTTTTCTTCAGGTGCCTTATCAATCTGATCAAACGGAACAGCATCTTCAAGACCAAGTCTATCTGCAAGTACTGTTGTAATAGCAGCTGTTAATGTTGTCTTACCGTGATCAACGTGACCGATTGTACCAATGTTACAATGCGGTTTTGTTCTGTCAAACTTAGCTTTAGCCATTTCTAAAGTCCTCCTTAAAATAAATGTTAACAAACATGATTAATCTTAACCGACTAACATCGATTATATTAAAATTCAGGCACAAATTCAAGCTTTACTTACATTTTTCAGCATGTTTTGCCTGAATTTGTTACCTGCAATTCGATTTTTAAGTAAAAATCGAATTAGTTAGCTTTAACTGCTGCAAGAACCTTCTCAGAAACATTCTTCGGCACCGGCTCATACTTATCAAAGAACATAGAGTAATTACCACGTCCCTGTGTCTTAGAACGAAGATCTGTAGCATAACCGAACATCTCTGCAAGCGGAACAAATGCTTTAACAAGTTTTCCACCGCCAAGATCGTCCATACCTTCAACACGGCCACGACGAGAATTGATATCGCCGATTACATCACCCATGTATTCTTCAGGCATTGTTACTTCTACTTTCATGATAGGCTCAAGCAGTACCGGTGAAGCCTTGCTCATAGCATCTTTAAATGCCATGGATCCTGCAATATGGAAAGCCATTTCTGAAGAATCGACTTCATGATATGATCCGTCATATACAGTAGCATGAACGCCGACAACCGGGAATCCACCAAGTGAACCGGCTTTCATAGCTTCTTCAATACCTTCGCTGATAGGCTGAATGAATTCCTTCGGAATTGCACCACCTACTACTGCATTATCGAATTTATAAAGCTCTTCTCCGTTTGCATCCATAGGTTCAAACTTAACTTTACAATGTCCATACTGACCACGTCCACCAGACTGCTTTGCATACTTGCTTTCAACATCAACTGCTTTTGTAAATGCTTCCTTATATGCTACCTGCGGAGCACCTACATTTGCTTCTACTTTGAATTCACGAAGCAAACGATCGACAATGATCTCAAGATGAAGTTCACCCATTCCTGCGATAATCGTCTGACCTGTTTCAGAATCAGTATGTGCACGGAATGTAGGATCTTCCTCAGCAAGTTTCTGCAGTGCTTCTCCAAGCTTTGTCTGACCGGCTTTTGTTTTTGGCTCAATTGCAAGCTCAATAACCGGATCAGGGAATTCCATTGATTCAAGTATGATCGGATGATTCTCATCACAGATCGTATCACCTGTTGTAGTATCCTTAAATCCAACTGCCGCTGCAATATCACCTGAAAATACTTCTTCCAGTTCCATACGCTTGTCAGCATGCATCTGCATGATACGTCCAACACGTTCTTTCTTATTCTTCGTAGAATTCAGAACATAGGAGCCTGCTTTCAAAGTTCCGGAATATACACGGAAGAATGCGAGTTTTCCTACGAATGGATCTGCGATGATCTTAAATGCAAGAGCTGAAAAAGGTTCTGCATCAGAAGAATCCCTGTGATCTTCATTTCCTTCCAGATCTGTTCCTTCAATAGCCGGAACATCAAGTGGTGATGGCAAATATTCAATAACAGCATCCAAAAGCTTCTGAACACCCTTATTTCTATATGCTGTACCATTGCATACCGGAACTGCAAGTGACTCACATGTACCTTTTCTCAAAGCAGCCTTCAACTCACTGACAGAAACTTCCTGTCCATCCAGATACTTTTCCATAAGGTTCTCGTCGAGCTCAACAATCTGCTCAACCATCTTGTCATGCCACTCCTTAGCCTGTTCTGTCAATGCTTCAGGAATTTCTTCAACATCTTCTTCTGCGCCATTGCTGCCGTTAAAGAAATATGCCTTCATTTCAAACAGATCAATAAGTCCTTCGTACTGATCTTCAGCTCCAATCGGAATGTTGATTACGATCGGATTTTTGCCCAGTCTGTTACGGATCTGATCTACATCTGCAAAGAAATTTGCACCTACGATATCCATCTTATTGATGAATGCGATTCTGGGTACCTTATAAGTATCAGCCTGACGCCATACATTTTCAGACTGAGGCTCAACACCGTTCTTTGCATCAAATACGCCTACGGCACCATCCAGAACTCGAAGGGAACGTTCAACTTCAACTGTGAAATCAACGTGTCCAGGAGTATCAATGATATTGATACGATGCTCAAGTGCACCATCCCTTTTCTTTCCAAATTCCTGGCAGGTCCAATGGCATGTTGTAGCTGCTGATGTAATTGTGATACCACGTTCCTGCTCCTGTACCATGTAATCCATAGTAGCAGCACCATCGTGGGTCTCTCCAATTTTATAGTTTACACCAGTATAATACAGGATACGCTCTGTTAATGTTGTTTTTCCAGCATCAATATGAGCGATGATACCAATATTTCTGGTTCTATCCAATGGATATTGTCTTTGAGCCAATGGTTCTTCCTCCTTATATATTTATGCAAACACATTTCTCATACACAGATTAGAATCTGTAATGTGAAAAAGCTTTGTTTGCATCTGCCATCTTGTGCATGTCTTCTTTTCTCTTTACAGATGCACCTGTATTGTTAAATGCATCCGTGAGTTCTCCAGCGAGCTTATCAATCATGGTCTTCTCGCCTCTCTTACGTGAAAACATTACAATCCAGCGAAGAGCCAGGGCCTGACGTCTATCCGGTCTAACCTCGATCGGTACCTGGTATGTAGCGCCACCGATACGTCTTGCCTTAACTTCAAGAGCAGGCATAATATTGTTCATTGCTCCTTCGAATACTTCAAGAGCAGGCTTGCCTGTCTTCTCTTCTATCTGTGAAAATGCTCCATATACAATTTTCTGTGCAACACCCTTCTTACCATCCAGCATGATACCGTTGATAAGCTTTGTTACAACCTTGTTATTGTATAAAGGATCCTCTAATACATCACGTTTCTGAATATGTCCTTTACGCGGCACGGTTCTTCCCTCCTTATGAATTGGTCAATAAATCATCGGTACTCACTAATTAGTGTACGTGCGGTTTTCTATTCCGTATTACCAAAAAAATTTCCGTGTGTTCCTCTCAGAACACATACAGCAAAACCTTTTTCGGCATTAACATGGAACATTTATGACAATAACTGTTACTGATATATGTCACATTGCATTACTGCTCCGGATCATCATACCGTTAACTATCTATCATATAGAATCCCAACACCAATAATTAGATTTTTTTAGGCTGATCCATTAAATTACTTGGAAGCCTTAGGTCTCTTTGCGCCATACTTGGAGCGAGCCTGTCTTCTGTCAGCTACACCTGCTGTATCCAATGTACCACGAATAATGTGGTATCTTGTTCCAGGTAAATCCTTTACTCTTCCACCACGGATCAAAACAACGCTGTGTTCCTGAAGGTTATGACCTTCGCCCGGAATATAGCTTGTTACTTCGATACCGTTAGAAAGACGTACTCTGGCAATCTTTCTAAGAGCAGAGTTAGGTTTTTTCGGCGTTGCTGTTTTAACAGCTGTGCAGACACCTCTCTTCTGCGGGGATGCAGTTGCAGTGGCTTTCTTATGTAAGGAATTAAAGCCCTTCTGAAGTGCAGGCGCAGTAGACTTCTTTACAGATGTCTGACGACCCTTTCTGACTAACTGGTTAAATGTTGGCATTCTTTTCACCTCCTGTGTGTGATTTGATAAAAATTTTATATGATAAATAGAATGTCAGTTATCGACTTTCTATGTTATCTCGTTTACATGCTCACAAACAGAGGGTCACTCTGACCCTCCGATGTGCACACAATTAGATAGTATAAATACTCGTCTTTTACTTGTCAATACAAATCTTTCAGTCCATATCATCCTTGACCATAAGATCATCTGAATCAAAATCGTCGATTATATCATCATCGAGATCTTTCTTCAGAACCAGCTTGGCGGGATCTTTAAAATGATCATCTGTATTAAGTGATGTTCCTCTGTATCTCTTCATCCCTGTACCAGCCGGAATCAGTTTACCGATAATAACATTCTCTTTCAGACCGATCAATGGATCAATCTTTCCCTTGATGGCTGCATCTGTCAGGACTTTTGTTGTTTCCTGGAAGGATGCTGCTGACAAGAAGGAATTCGTTGCAAGTGATGCCTTCGTAATACCAAGAATAACCTGAATACCCTCTGCAGGCTTTTTGCCTTCGCTTGCAAGAAGCTCATTTCCATCTTCAAAATCAAGGAAATCTACAAGTGTTCCAGGAAGGAAATCAGCATCTCCGCTATTTTCAATTCTGACTTTCTTCAGCATCTGACGAACAATTACTTCAATATGCTTATCACAGATATCAACACCCTGTAATCTGTATACACGCTGTACTTCGCGAAGCAGGTAATCCTGAACTGCACGGATTCCTTTAATTTTCAGAAGATCATGCGGATTTACACTTCCTTCTGTCAACTCATCTCCGGCTTCAATGGTTGTATTATCCTGCACTTTGATTCTGGAACCATAAGGAATCAGATATGCCTTTGATTCTCCTGTATCATCGTTTGTTACAATAACTTCACGCTTTTTCTTGGTATCCTTTATTGCAACTGTTCCATCCAGCTCGGAAATAATAGCAAGTCCCTTAGGCTTTCTGGCTTCGAACAACTCCTCTACACGGGGAAGACCCTGTGTAATATCTCCGCCGGCAACACCTCCGGTATGGAATGTTCTCATTGTCAGCTGTGTTCCTGGTTCTCCAATTGACTGTGCTGCAATGATTCCAACTGCTTCACCGACCTGAACAGCCTCACCGGTTGCCATATTAGCACCATAACATTTTGCGCAGATACCAATATGAGAACGGCATGTCAAAATTGTACGGATCTTTACTGCTTCAATCGGCTGTCCCTTTGCATTTACGCCAATTGTTAAAATCTTTTCTGCGCGGCTCGGTGTAATCATATGATTGCGTTTAACAAGAACATTACCATCCTTGTCCTTGATGCTGTCGCAGGCATATCTTCCTGTAATACGATCCTTCAGAGGCTCAATTGTCTCTTTACCATCCATAAACGCTCTGACAATCATACCCGGAATTTCTTCCTTGCCCTCGCTGCAGTCAATTTCACGGATGATCAGATCCTGCGATACATCGACCATTCTTCTGGTAAGATATCCTGAATCGGCTGTACGAAGTGCCGTATCAGACAAACCTTTACGTGCTCCATGTGCAGACATGAAATATTCCAATACATCAAGTCCTTCACGGAAGTTTGACTTGATAGGCAACTCAATTGTACGACCTGTTGTATCTGCCATCAGGCCTCGCATACCAGCCAGCTGCTTGATCTGCTGATTACTACCACGGGCACCGGAATCGGCCATCATGAAAATATTATTATACTTATCCAGACCTGACAGCAAAACTTCTGTCAACTGTCTATCTGTATCCATCCAGGTATCAATAACTGCACGATAACGTTCTTCGTCTGTAATAAGACCACGGCGGTAATTTGCTGCAATCTTATCAACGGTTGCCTGCGCTTCATCCAGCATCTGCGGTTTCTGCGGTGGTACTGTCATATCGGAAATGGATACTGTCATGGCAGCACGGGTAGAATAATGATAACCTGTTGCCTTAATGTAATCCAGAACTTCAGCTGTTCCGAAGGTTCCGTGTGTATTGATCAGTCTTTCAACAATCTGCTTCAGCTGTTTCTTGCCGACCATAAAGTCAACTTCCAGTGTCATGAAGTTTTCCGGCTTGGAGCGATCCACAAATCCGATATCCTGCGGAATGATCTCATTAAACAGAAAACGTCCAAGTGTAGATTCTACTACTCCTGTTTCAACTGTTCCATCTGCTCTCTTTTTATTCATTCTGACATGAATTCTGGACTGCAGAGTAACATATCCATTTTCATATGCCAGAACAGCTTCATCAACATTCTTGAAGAATTTTCCTTCTCCCTTTGCCCCAGGTCTCTCCTGTGTCAGATAATAAATACCCAAAACCATATCCTGTGTAGGAACGTTTACCGGTCCACCATCAGACGGTTTTAACAGGTTATTCGGAGACAACATCAGAAATCTGCATTCTGCCTGCGCTTCTACCGACAAAGGCAGATGTACTGCCATCTGATCTCCATCGAAATCGGCATTAAACGGTGTACATGCAAGCGGATGAAGTTTAATTGCCTTTCCTTCCACCAGAATGGGCTCAAAAGCCTGAATTCCAAGTCTATGAAGTGTAGGAGCACGGTTCAGCATTACCGGGTGTTCTTTGATTACATCTTCCAGTACATCCCATACCTGCTCATCCAAACGTTCAACCAGTTTCTTGGCATTCTTGATATTCTGTGAAATTCCTCTGCAAACAAGTTCTTTCATAACAAAAGGCTTAAACAGCTCAATTGCCATTTCTTTCGGAAGTCCACACTGCCAGATTTTGAGTTCAGGTCCGACAACAATAACAGAACGTCCGGAATAATCAACTCGCTTTCCTAAAAGGTTCTGACGAAAACGTCCTGATTTACCTTTCAGCATATCAGAAAGTGATTTAAGTGCCCTGTTGCCAGGTCCTGTAACCGGTCTGCCGCGGCGTCCATTGTCAATCAGGGCATCTACCGCTTCCTGCAGCATTCTCTTTTCGTTTCTTACAATAATGTCCGGAGCCCCAAGATCAAGCAGTCTCTTCAGACGATTATTTCTATTAATAATTCTTCTGTACAGATCATTCAGGTCGGATGTTGCAAAACGTCCGCCATCCAACTGCACCATAGGACGCAGATCCGGAGGAATGACCGGTACACAATCAAGAATCATCCATGAAGGAAGATTTCCAGACTCTCTGAATGCTTCAACGGCTTCCAAACGCTTGATGATCCTTGCACGTTTCTGTCCGCTCGCAGTATCCAGACCCTCTTTGAGTTCTTTGTACTCTTTCTCAAGATCAATATCCATCAGAAGTTCTCTGACAGATTCAGCTCCCATTCCTGCACGGAACTTGTTTCCCCACTGATCTCTTGCATCCTGATATTCTTTCTCAGACAATACCTGTTTGTACTCCAGTGTCGTCTCCCCAGGGTTCAATACAATGTAAGATGCAAAATACAGTACTTTCTCCAGTATTCTGGGAGAAATATCCAGAATAAGACCCATACGACTGGGAATCCCCTTAAAATACCAGATATGTGAAACCGGAGCAGCAAGCTCAATATGACCCATACGCTCTCTGCGCACGCTGGATTTTGTTACCTCAACCCCGCAGCGATCACATATAACACCCTTATATCTGATTTTCTTATATTTACCGCAATGACATTCCCAGTCTTTTGTAGGTCCGAAAATTTTCTCACAGAACAAACCATCTCTTTCCGGTTTCAATGTTCTGTAATTGATCGTTTCCGGTTTTAACACCTCACCGTGAGACCATTCTCTGATCTTCTCCGGTGAAGCAAGGCCAATCTTGATTGCATCAAACGTCATCGGCTGATAAGTCTGCTGCATGGAGGATCTGCCACTGGAAGCTTCATTGATTGCTTTATTCATAGTTGAATCTGACATGATTGTTGCTCTCCTTCCAATCGACGTTTACTGTTCATCGGATAAATCAGAATTCTCATCAGCTTCTGCAAAATCAACTTCTGCATCATCTTCCTCTGCAATAAGTTCTCCGCTGTCCTCATCAAATTTCTGCTTGGTAAACCCGTTTGCTTCGAAAGATTCCTGACCAAGATCACGATTCTGGTTCTCTCCTTCGATTTCATAACGGTAATCCGAATCACTGTAATCGATGGTTTCCATGATTTCAACTTCTGTATTATCTTCACGAAGTACTCTTACATCAAGTCCAAGTGACTGCAGTTCCTTCAAAAGAACCTTGAAGGATTCCGGAACACCAGGATCCGGGATATTGTCACCCTTAATGATTGCTTCGTAGGTCTTTACACGTCCTACCACATCATCCGACTTCACAGTCAGAATTTCCTGCAGTGTATATGCCGCACCGTATGCTTCCAGTGCCCATACTTCCATTTCTCCAAATCTCTGTCCGCCAAACTGTGCTTTACCACCAAGCGGCTGCTGTGTAACCAGAGAGTAAGGACCTGTTGAACGTGCATGAATCTTATCATCAACCAGATGATGCAGTTTCAGATAATGCATATGTCCGATTGTTGTCGGTCCATCAAATTTTTGTCCGGTACGTCCGTCACGCAACTGTACTTTACCGTCTGTCGTAATCGGAACACCTTTCCAGAGTTCTCTGTGATCTCTGTTTTCATACAAATATTCCATAATTTCCGGACGGACTGTATCTTTATATTTCTTCTCGAAATCTTCCCATGTGTCATTCACATAATCATTTGCCATCTCGAGAGTGTTCTGAATGTCTTTCTCATTTGCCCCATCAAAGATAGGAGTTGCAACGTTAAAACCAAGTGCCTTTGCAGCAAGTGAAAGATGAATTTCCAGAACCTGTCCGATATTCATACGGGAAGGAACACCTAACGGATTCAGTACGATATCAAGCGGACGTCCATTTGGCAAATAAGGCATATCTTCAACCGGAAGGATACGTGAAACGACACCCTTGTTACCATGACGGCCAGCCATCTTATCACCTACAGAAATCTTTCTCTTCTGTGCAATATAGATACGAACTGCCTGGTTAACACCCGGTGAAAGCTCATCTCCGTTCTCTCTCGTAAATACCTTTGCATCTACAATAATACCATACTCACCATGCGGAACCTTAAGAGATGTATCCCGGACTTCTCTTGCCTTCTCTCCGAAGATCGCACGAAGCAGTCTTTCTTCAGCTGTCAGTTCTGTCTCGCCCTTAGGTGTAACCTTACCAACAAGAATATCCCCTGCGCGAACTTCTGCGCCGATACGGATGATTCCACGATCATCAAGATCTTTTAATGCTTCATCGCCTACGCCCGGAACATCACAGGTGATTTCTTCCGGCCCAAGCTTTGTTTCTCTTGCTTCTGCTTCATATTCTTCAATATGCACAGATGTAAATACATCATCCCGCACCAGACGTTCACTCAGCAGAACAGCATCCTCGTAATTATAACCTTCCCAGGTCATGAATCCGATCAGCGGATTCTTACCAAGTCCAAGTTCACCGTTGGAAGTAGATGGTCCATCTGCAATAACCTGTCCTGCCTTTACATGATCCCCTTTGAATACAATAGGTCTCTGATTATAGCAGTTACTCTGGTTTGATCTCTGGAACTTAATCAGGTGGAATTCTTCTCTTTCACCATCTTCATATGTCATACGAATCAGCTTGGAATCTACAAAGTCAATCACGCCATCTTTTCTTGCAACAATGCAAACGCCTGAATCGACAGCAGCCTTTGCCTCCATACCGGTTCCGACAGCAGGTGCTTCTGTAGTCAGAAGCGGAACTGCCTGACGCTGCATGTTGGATCCCATCAGTGCACGGTTTGCATCATCGTTTTCCAGGAAAGGAATCAGTGCTGTAGCAACCGAGAATACCATTCTTGGAGATACATCCATGTATTCAAATGCAGTCTTTGGATATTCCTGCGTTTCTTCTCTGTAACGACCGGATACATTATTTCTTACGAAATGTCCCGCTTCATCCAAAGGTGTATTGGCCTGTGCCACATGATAGTTATCTTCCTCATCCGCTGTCAGATACTCAACTTCATCTGTAACAACCGGATTCTGTGGATCGGTTCTGTCTACCCTTCTGTAAGGAGCTTCAACAAATCCATATTCATTGACTCTTGCATAGCTTGCCAGAGAGTTGATCAGACCGATATTCGGACCTTCAGGAGTCTCAATAGGACACATACGACCATAATGTGTATAATGTACATCTCGAACCTCGAATCCGGCTCTGTCTCGTGACAGACCACCAGGACCCAGGGCTGAAAGACGTCTCTTATGGGTAAGCTCTCCAAGCGGATTATTCTGATCCATGAACTGTGAAAGCTGTGAAGATCCAAAGAACTCTTTAACGGCCGCCTGTACCGGTTTGATATTGATCAATGTCTGCGGAGAAACCTCTTCAGCATCATGTGTTGTCATTCTCTCACGAACAACTCTTTCGAGTCTTGACAGACCAATACGATATTGATTCTGTAACAGTTCTCCCACGCAGCGGATACGACGGTTGCCCAGGTGATCGATATCATCATCATGCCCTACGCCATATTCCAGATGCATATTATAGTTAATGGAAGCAAGAATATCTTCCTTTGTCACATGTTTGGGAACAAGCAGATGCACATTTGAACGAATTGCTTCTGCCAGGCCTTCCGGATCATTTTTATCAGCATATTCATCCAGGATTTTTTTCAATTCCGGATAGTATACATCTTCTGTAATCCCAAGTTCTGCCGGATTGCAGTCCACATAATGGGTCAGACTAACCATCATATTGGATAGAACCTTGATATTGCGTTCTTCTGTCTGAAGCATAACGTATGGAATTGCACAGTTCTGAATCTCAGCTGCGAGTGCACGATCAAGCGTAGTACCAGCTGCTGCGATCATTTCTCCTGTTGCTTCATCCACAACATCTTCTGCAAGAATCTGCTTATTAATACGATTTTTGAGATGAAGCTTCTTATTAAATTTATATCTGCCGACCTTTGCAAGATCGTACCTTCTGGGATCAAAGAACATTGCATTGATCAGGCTCTCAGCACTGTCCACACTGAGTGGTTCACCGGGACGGATCTTTTTATATAACTCAAGCAGGCCGCTCTGGTAATCCGTTGCCGGATCCTTCGAAAAGCTGCCTTCAATCTTCGGTTCATCTCCAAAGAGATCAACAATTTCTTCATTTGTACCGATTCCAAGTGCTCTGATCAGGACTGTTACAGGAACCTTTCTGGTTCTGTCCACTCTTACATAAAAGACATCATTGGAATCCGTTTCATACTCCAGCCATGCTCCACGATTTGGAATAACTGTGCATGAAATCAGTTCTTTGCCAAGTTTATCGTATGAAATATCGTAGTAGATACCGGGGGAACGTACCAACTGACTGACAATGACTCTTTCCGCGCCATTGATAACAAAAGTGCCTGTAGCTGTCATGAGCGGAAGATCACCCATAAATATCTCATGCTCGGTAATTTCGTCCTTTTCTTTGTTATGAAGGCGTACTTTTACCTTAAGAGGAGCAGCATATGTTGCATCTCTTTCTTTGCATTTTTCAATAGAATACTTGACTTCATCTTCGCAAAGCTTGAAGTCTACAAATTCAAGGCTTAACTTACCGCTGTAGTCCTCAATAGGAGAGATATCGTCAAAGGCCTCTTTAAGACCTTCATCGAGGAACCACTGATAGGAGTTCTTCTGAACTTCAATCAGATTCGGCATCTCCAGGACTTCCTTCTGACGCTGATAGCTCATGCGTAAGTTCTTACCCGAACCAGTAGGATGTATTCTGTACTTTTCCATTGACATTCACCCCGTTCTCTATATTTTTGAAACCATGGACGCCTCGTTGCCTAAAAAAGAGCGCAATAAAGCCTACCACTCCACAATAGTGCACCATCCATTGTACAGCAAGCATTTTCTTATGTCAATAAAAAATATTTTCTTTTTGACTTTTCTTGAAAAATATGATAGAGAGACACTTTCTGTGACTCCTGAACAGTATAGGAAGAAAAAGATTATATAGAAAAAAAACATCTAATAAAACAGGAGAAGATATGCGCACTTAAATGGTGTACACATCCACTCCTGCTCATTTCAAAGCAGGTCAGTGAAAACCGACCTGCTTTTTTGCCTGTTAGATCTGCGGTCAAATTACTTAAGAGTAACCTTTGCGCCTTCAGCTTCAACCTTGGTCTTGATGTCTTCAGCTTCTGCCTTTTCAGCATTCTCCTTGATCATCTTAGGAGCGCCGTCAACAAGATCCTTTGCTTCCTTCAGTCCAAGACCTGTGATCTCACGAACAACCTTGATAACCTTAACCTTGTTAGGTCCAACTTCTGTAAGCTCTACGTTGAATTCTGTCTTCTCTTCTTCAACTGCGCCTGCACCTGCTGCTGCTACAACAACACCTGCTGCTGCAGAAACACCAAATTCCTCTTCGCAAGCTTTAACAAGATCGTTCAGTTCAAGAACGGATAACTCTTTAACAGCATCAATGATTTCCTGTGTGGATAATTTTGCCATGATAATATACCTCCATTTAGTTTGTTTTTGATTTCAAATTGTTTCAGGATGCTTATGCAACCTTTGCATGTAACAGAATTATTCTTCTGTTGCCGGAACAGCTTCTTCTGTAGCCGGTGCTGCTTCTGCTGTAGCTTCTGCAACTGCCTCTACCGGAGCGCCTTCTGCTTTCTTTTCTGCGATCTGCTTGATAACACGAGCAAAATTGGTAACAGGAGACTGGATACTTCCCAGGAATCTGGAAAGAAGTTCATCTCTGGAAGGAATTGTTGCCACTTCGCTGAGTGCCTGGCTGTCATAGAACTTTCCTTCTACAACACCACCTTTGATCTCAAGCTTCTCTGCTGTCTTCGCAAATTTGTAAAGAATACGTGCCGGAGCTGCCGGATCACTCTCGGAAACTGCCATAGCACTCGGTCCGTTCAGAAGATCCTTCATCTGTGCAAAATCTGTTCCTTCAAATGCGAAGTTCATCATCGTATTCTTGTAGATTTTGTAAGACACACCTTCTGCACGAAGCTGCTTACGAAGTTCTGTATCCTGCGCTACCGTAAGTCCACGGTAATCTACAAGTACGACTGCCTGTGCGTTTTTGATTTTCTCGGAAATCTCATCCACTACAGGTTTTTTAATCTCAACCTTTGCCATCTTTTTACCTCCTTATAGAATTTTTACCGCCGAAAAAACCTCTCCCTAGACAGGAGAGGCTAAAAGTTCATCCTTTTCCCTCGGTAGGCGCATTACGCTTATGTCTTATGTTGCAAGACACCTACTGTCTTCGGCTGGTCAATGACCTCTAATAGGATACTACCCTTCCAGCATTTCGTCAACAACAAAATGATTTTTTTATCCATACAGAAAATTTCGGACTCTTTTTATCTGGCTGTTACATTTCCGTCCTGATCCAGATTAACGCCTGGTGACATTCCGGCCATTTCACCGATTATCCTGGTTTTCTCGGAACCCTGCGCAGATGATACTGTGCATCCTGCCTGAATCGCTGGAATAAACTGTAAATTTTTCAGCCCGTTTCGGTCAAATGTAGCCTTCAATAAACAGGTATCCACGGTCTTCGAATTAAAAAGAAAGTTTCCCAGGCTGTATATGACCGGCACTCCATTCACGTAATCCAGCTTCTGCAGGCAATGAGAATGGTCTCCCACAATCAGATCTGCACCCGCTGCTGCAATCTGAGGTGCCTGCTCAAGCGGCAGCCAGGACGGCTCCGTCACACTTTCTTTCCCCCAATGAATAAAAACAACCACGAAAGCGCCTGTTGCCTTCGCCTGCTGAATCCTCTGCAGCAAAAGTTTATCATCCACGCTTCTGAAAACACCCGGTTCTGTTTCCGTTGCTCCCTTTGTATCCGGATTGTCCATCTGTTCGATATCTGTTGATGCAATCAGCGCAATTTTGATCTCTCCGACATTATAATAAATGATATGTGATGCTTCATCCAGATTCCGGCCGGCTCCCGCATGTGCAATACCTGCGCTCTCCAAAGTGGTTAATGTATTCAGAAGCCCCGTCTCTCCATAATCATAGGAGTGATTGTTTGCCACAGATACCGCATCTACTCCCATATCCTGCAGATATTTGACACACGAGGGATCCGCATGAAAAGTGTACTGCTTGCCTGCTGTCGGTGTTCCTTCATTTGTGTATGGAAATTCATTATTGATCATCGTCACATCAGCACTCTGCATCTGTGCCATCAGATCTGCTCCTATCACATTACCGATTCCTCCGCTTTGACTGATTTTCGTCATAACACTATAGCCTGAATCGAACAGAAAATCACCGGCAAATACGCAGGTTGCTTCTCCTTGCGTTGCAGGTGTCCTTTCATACGTGTAGACATCTGTCTGTTTCTTTTCTTCAGTTGCCGCTGCAGACTGTTCTGAGGATGCTGCGCGTTCTTTATCTTCCGGCGTAATCGGTTCCGCAAGGGTACCCGACGCCTGCGTTGTTGCTGCATTCTGACTGTTTTCTGTTCCTTCAGAAGAAGCAGCAGATGCTCTCTCCGCTTTCAGATCGGTCAAAGAAATTGCAAGCAGAATTACCATCCCCATACATACAACGGTTGTAAGCGTGAAAATAAATACCTTTGCAAATTTCCACGCACCTGACAGCCTGTACAATTTTTCAGATTTTTCCGCATTTATACGTTTTTTTCTTTTTTTCATAGCTTCTACTATAGCAAAAAGCTTATCAATACACAAATTTTTCATGCTAAAAAAGATGACAGCTGTTACACTGTCATCTTTTAATCATTTTCTTAAAAAAACGAATTAATATCTGTTGGAAATAACCTTCACACCAGGTCCCATTGTGGTAGCCAGTGTGATGCTCTTAAGGTACTGACCCTTAACAGTAGATGGCTTAGCCTTTGCAATCGCATCCATCAGAGCGCCATAGTTCTGCTCAAGCTGCTCCTGAGAAAAAGATGCTTTTCCAAGCGGCACGTGAATGATATTTGCCTTGTCAAGTCTGTATTCGATCTTACCTGCTTTAATATCATTAATAGCTTTTGTAACATCCATGGTAACTGTGCCGGCCTTTGGATTCGGCATAAGTCCCTTCGGACCAAGAACCTTACCAAGACGACCAACAACACCCATCATGTCAGGTGTAGCCACAACAACATCAAAGTCAAGCCAGCCTTCATTCTGAATCTTCGGAACAAGCTCATCTCCGCCAACAAAATCAGCGCCTGCTGCCTGTGCTTCATCCAGCTTTGTACCTTTTGCAAATACCAGAACCTTAACAGTCTTACCTGTTCCGTTCGGCAGTACAACAGCGCCTCTGATCTGCTGATCAGCATGACGGCTATCGCAGCCTGTTCTGATGTGTGCTTCTACTGTCTCATCAAACTTGGCACTAGCTGACTTTTTAACAAGAGCTATTGCTTCAGAAGACTCATACAGCTTTGTTTTCTCAACGAGCTTCGCAGCCTCTATATACTTCTTTCCGTGTTTCATCTCTTATCCTCCGTCAGTCTTCTACAGTGATTCCCATGGATCTGGCTGTTCCGGCGATCATGCTCATAGCACCTTCCAGGTTAACAGCGTTCAGATCAGGCATCTTTGTCTCAGCGATTTCTCTGATCTTGTCCTTGGAAATTGTGGCAACCTTGTCCTTATTCGGAACGCCGGAAGCCTTTTTCAGGTTACAGGCCTTCTTAAGAAGAACTGCTGCAGGCGGAGTCTTTGTGATGAATGTAAAGCTTCTGTCTGTATATACAGTAATAACAACAGGAATGATCAGATCACCCTTATCTGCTGTCTTTGCGTTGAACTGCTTTGTAAATTCAACGATATTAACACCGTGCTGACCAAGTGCTGGTCCGACCGGCGGTGCTGGTGTTGCTTTACCAGCCTGGATCTGTAACTTAATGTATCCTTCGACTTTCTTTGCCATGATGGCACCTCCTGAAAATATGTGGTTGGCGCATATTTGCCTGTTGTAAAACAGCGCTATGCTCCCACTCCAGTAACATCCACAAATGGCGCTCACACGCTTCTTTGTGTTGCTGTTTTTTCATTTCTGAAAAAAGCAGCTTTATATTCAACTGCCACGGATAGAAATTGTAAGACAGCAGAACATACCGTATCATAATCTTTAAATCTTCAGCTGTCAATACGTCTGACTTCAGCAAAGCTGATTTCAACGGGAGTCTCACGTCCAAACAGATCAACATTAATGGTAGCTGTCTGTTTGCCGAAGTCCATCCTCTGTACAACACCTGCAGTATCTTTCCAGACACCTGCTATAACAGCAATTTCATCGCCGACACCAAAGTCAACGGATACACCACTGCTGCCGGTTCTGATTCCGAGCGGTTTGATTTCCGCGTCAGAAAGCGGTACCGGCTTGCTTCCCGGTCCGACAAATCCGGTAACTCCACGGGTATTTCTGACAACATACCATGTTTCGTCATTCATATCCATGTTCACCAGAACATAACCCGGAAACATCTTCCTCTGAACTGTCTTACGTGCGCCGTTCTTCAGTTCTACAACATCCTGAAGCGGAACACGAACCTCAAGGATCTGATCTTCCAGATGTCTGTTCTCGATTGTCTTCTCAAGATTTGCCTTTACCTTATTTTCATATCCAGAATAAGTATGCACAACATACCAGTGCATTTTGCCTGCAAGTTCAGCCGGGGCTTTCTCTGCTTCGTACGCCACATCACTGTTCTCCGGCATTTCTTCTTTCTGAACGTCCTTTTCTTCGTCTGCCATATGATCTCCTCAAATGTGATACACTTCAGAAAAAATGATCACCATGTTCATCCGAGTCCTGTTAAAGCATTCTCAGTCTATATTCTTACAGCTTGAGATTTGTAAGAATGTTGATTCCATAACTGAAGCCATAGTCAAGCGCAGCAATCAAAGCACCACTGATCAGAGAAATAATGACAACCGCTGTTGTCTGCTTGATCACGTCGTCCTTGGACGGCCATGCAATTTTGTTATACTCAGCTTTAACGCCCTCGAAGAATCTGTTGATCCTGTTCTCTTTGCGGGGAGCACTTTTTTCTTTTCCAGTCGAGTTCTTTTTCGTACTCTCTGTTACCTTGGATTCTTCCATTTGCTCACGGTCTCCCTTCGAAAATCGGACGAAATTACTTTGTTTCCTTATGTGTTGTGTGTCTTCTGCAGAAAGGGCAATACTTCTTGATTTCCATTCTGTCAGGATGTGTCTTCTTATCCTTTGTTGTATCATAGTTACGGTTCTTGCATTCTGTGCATGCCAATGTGATTCTTGTACGCATATTCCACCTCCGCGTGAAATTTTCAACACGCTACTCTACTTATTTTTTTGCATAAAAAAAAGACCTAAATTTCATGTCGCTTATCAAGAATAGCATAAGAAAGGCCTTTCGTCAATTATTTTCTGCTCATTTGATTCATTATTTTTCGCTGCAGAAAACACAACATTTTTTTGGATCAGAAAAATAATTCTGCTTCAAAATTTTAATCATCGAATAAATGAATCATATTGAAATAAACGGTAAAACGTGTTATTATAAATATACTAATAGGTCGTATTATGCCTATGTGGGTAATTCTGTCAATGGATTGACGGCACCACAACAAGGTGTTTAACTGCAGCCCGCACGATCATGGAAGAAAGGAGGGCGTTCAGATGGCAAATCTTTTACTGAGTGGCGTATATAATCATTTTCTGACCACTTATGCATCTAAGGAAGTTTCACAGTCAGACACGCATAAACGTGAAGAACTGCGCAATATCTACAAATCCATCGTTAAAATCAATCAGGAATCGCCTCTCTATCTTCTTCCAAAAGATACCTCCACAGAGGTAAGTGCGATCGGGCTTAAGGAAGAAGCCAGACATTTACAGAAGTCTCTGTCTGCGCTTGTCAGTTCTTCTGATCAGTCTCTGTCCGGACAAAAGACTGCATACTCTACAGATGAAAATGCCGTCACTGCTTCCTACGTCGGATCAGAGGAGGACACTGCTGCTCCTGTATCACTTCATGTTGACAGTCTTGCCGCAAACCAGATCAATACCGGAACATATCTTCCTGACGAAAAAACACATCTGGATCCCGGCAGTTACATATTTAATGCACGTGTTGCAGATCAGCGTTATGAACTGCAGTTTTCTATCGGTGAAAACGACTCTAACCGTGATGTACAAAGCCGCATCGCGCGTTTGATTAATAAAGCGGGTGTCAGGTTGGATGCTGAGGTTCTTGATCAGGCATCCGGTGAATCCGCTCTGCAGATCAGATCTCAGTTTACCGGTCTGTCCGCAGGCAAGGACAGGCAATTTGAAATCTATGATGCTCTGACAGGCGATCATCATGGAATTGTACCTTACTTTGGTCTGGATCAAACCTCACAGCAGGCCGTCAATGCGCAGTTCGTTATCGACGGAGCAGCAAGATCTTCCTCTTCGAATCATTTTACGATCAATTCCGCCTATGAGGTAACACTGCATCAGATAAATGAGGATCCGGATGACAGTGTTTCCATCGGTGTGAAAAATGACGGTGATGCTATGATTGATAACATCCATAAACTGGTAAACGGATATAACAGTTTTATCAATAACGTGTCTGCAATCAGCAGTCCTCTTTTTCAGCGTCAGCGCATATTAAGCCAGATGACCTCCATTTCCGCATACTACCGCAATGAACTTGAACCGCTTGGTTTCCAGTATGGGGAAAATGGACAGATCACGCTGGATGACCAGCTTCTGACACAAAATGTACTGGATAATAATGGTGATTTCTCAGAAGAATTCAGGCCGGTAAGAGACTTCGTATCAGCTCTTTCCACCAAAACAAATGAAGTAACACTTGATCCCATGAAGTTCACTGACCGTCCGATCGTTAATTATAAAAATCCCGGCCGGACGCTCCCGAACCCGTATATTACCAGTGAATATTCCGGGATGCTGTTCAACAATTACTGCTGAGCCGCATCCAGACTGCTCCTGATTACCTGATCCATATTGTAATACCGGTACTGGCCCAGACGACCGCCGAATATAATATCCGGCCAATCTGCGGCCAGTTTCTGATATTCTGCGAACAACCTGTTATTCTTCTCATCATTCATCGGATAATATGGTTCATCACCTTTTTTCCAGGTTGCGGGATATTCCCGTGTAATGATTGTGCCATGTCCCCTGCCGTATTCAAAATGCTTATGTTCAATGATCCTTGTATAGGGAATTTCTCTTTCTGTATAGTTCACAACTGCATTTCCCTGATAATTGTCCACATCTGCAATATCCTGTGTCTCAAAGCGCAATGATCTGTATTCCAGCATTCCAAGACGATAGCCAAAGAATTCATCGATCATGCCTGTAAAAACAATCTTATCAAATGAATCTCCCGTTACCGATGTGAACGGTCTTGCCGGCATGCCATCCTGCATCTGCATGAACCCGTAATAATCTGTATCCGTACGTACCGTAATCCCTTCCAGAAGCTTTTGTATCAGCTGTGTGTAGCCGCCCATCGGAATCCCCTGATACGGATCGTTGAAATAATTATTATCATATATAAAGCGAAACGGTAAACGTCTGATGATAAATGCAGGCAATTCTTCACAGGATCTTCCCCACTGCTTCTCCGTATACCCTTTTACCAGTTTATCAAATATATCCCTGCCGGCAAGGCACAGTCCCTGCTCCATCAGGTTTTCAGCTTTGAAACCGGCGATCTCATCCTCTGAGACCGGCTCCTGCATACCTGCCGTTTCATGACGCTTTTGCAGAATCATGATCACCGCTTCACGGCTCTGTCTGCCGATAATCTCCTTTGCCTGTTCCGGTGTCCGGATTCCCCACATCCTGCTGAAAGTATTCATATTAAAGGGCAGATTATACAGTTCATCTTTCCAGATAGCAACCGGAGAATTTACATAATTATTAAAGCGGGCATATTCATTGACATACTTCCATACCGTTTCATCTGCTGTATGAAAAATATGTGCGCCATATCTGTGTACATTGATGCCCATCCTGTTCTCCGTATAAATATTTCCGCCGATATGTGCTCTTCTGTCAATCACAAGACAGCGCTTACCTGCCTGTGTTTTCTGCTGTGCATATACACAGCCGTAAAGACCTGCTCCCACGATCAGATAATCATAATGCATGAATCCCATTCTCCGTTTCCCTGCGCCTTTTTCCTGAAAACGCATTTTTCTTCTGCCGAATGCCGGCACCATATTGCCTATATTCTAGCGCTAAAAAAAGCTTCCCGCAACCCTGATGCTTCTATTTCCTGCAGCCCCGGCTATCTGTTTGAATCGCAAATCACTCTGCTTTTACCACATAAAAAAAGAACCGCCATGCCGGGATCATTACTCTGTCCCGTATGGCAGTTCACCTGCTGCTCATTCCATTTTCAATATTTTTCTTTTTCAAAAAACATTACATCAGGCCTGATACTTTTCAAGTGAAGCAAGATCGCCCATGAAATCCAGTATTTTCTTACGTCCGGTCTTATTCAGTTTAACATACTGCTGCATCACACGGTTCTCAACAATTTTGTTTCCAAGATCCGTGCCTCTCTCAAGCGCTGTGAAATCTACTGGGTTAAGATTCAGCTTGTCACACATACGGATCACTGTACCGTATGCCATTCCTTCAATTCCTCTGTCCAGGGCGGTTACCAAAGTACTATATGGAATAGACATGTCAATTGCGAACTGTCTGACACTCTTATATTGCTGTAAGATTTCCTTCTTTAGTATTTCTGCCTTTGTCATATGCGTATACCTCCTTATACCAACTTCCTGCAAACTGTTTTTCGGGTCAGTTATAAAGTATAACTCATATACGTTTTTTCGTCATTCGTTTTTTTCTTAAAATTTACAATAAATTTTAATGAACTTTTACTCTCATTTTTAGCACATTTACCAAAATTCCCTTTTTTAGGCTTTTTTATGAATCTGTTCACATTCTTTTCACTTTTTGTCGTTATACTTGCTTCTCTCAATCGATAACATCTGTAATATATCTATAACTTTTCTCTGTATTTTTACAATTCACATACGATATAACGTTATTATAGAGGTGTTGTCCTGGTACCGTTAACGGACAGAGCGTTTCCTGATATCTTTCCAGGATCCTGCTATATCAGCTATAAAATGATACACTGTTCATAAATTCTGTATCCGGTTTCCATCCCGTATCCGCATGAATTTTCTCAGTTGACGGCTGAAGTGACACGAACGGGGTTGGGTCCTCTCCATAGACGATCTCCGTTTCCACGTCGTACAATTGCCGCAGTTTCTCGGTAAATGTACGAAGCGGATGATAATCTCCGCTTGCAATGTTATAGATTTCCCCTGTGCGCCCGTGTTCCGCAAGTGCGATCAATGCTTCTGCCGCATCCCCGGCATCCAGATAATCCCAGTTCTGCCTGCAGGAGGACAGGCTGATCTGTTCTCCGCCTCGCAATTTTGCCGCCAGATCAGGCAGCATACGCCCTGCAGGCTCATATTTGCCGATCAGGCTGAATATTCTGCCCCATATCCAGTCTATCTGCAACTGCTGTGCCAGATTTCTTGTCAGATAGCAGGCTGCGACCTTTGCCGCTCCATAGGATGAAAAGGGCATCGGTAACATCTTTTCCGTAATCAGTTCGTCTGTAACCCCATACTCTGCCTGTGACCCCGTACCTATAAATCGTTTGCAGTCAAGTGCTGCTGCCGCACGCAGTGCAGCAAGCGAAACTTCAACATTTGCATATTGTGCTGCAAAGTCATCTCTGCCGCCTGTCCAGATCAAATGAAAAAAAACATCACATTTTCCACCTATTCTGTCCGGCAGTTCTGATATCTCTGTCATATCCAATGTCACAAAATGAAGTCTTTCATTTTCCTTCAATCTGTCATTGTGTGCAGAATTCCTGCGAATGACTGCATATACCTCATAACCATGTTCGATCAGATGCTCTGTCAGATTACATCCTGCAAATCCTGCCGCACCTGTTACAACTGCTTTTTTCATCTTTTTTCTTTCCTGCGCTTTTTTATGCACATGTTGACTTTATACCCTTCCTGTCATGAATGAGGTATAATAACATTATATGATTTACGTTACACCCCAGGAAGGAATCCTATGACTGATCTCTCCATCTGCATCATATCCAGAAATGAAGAACAGAATATTCAGAAATGTCTGCGTGCACTGGCACCGATGCAATGTGAAATCATTGTAACCGATACCGGTTCCAGTGACAATACACTTAAAACAGCTGCAAAATATACGCGCCAGATTTATCAGTTCCCCTGGTGTGATGACTTCAGCGCTGCCAGAAATTTTACGGCATCCCGCGCTTCCTCCGACTGGATCCTGGCCGTTGACTGCGATGAATATATGATTGAGGCAGATCTGTTGATGCTGCGTACACTTATTAATGAACATCCGCTTGAAATCGGTATGATCAACCGGATCAGCCCATACCCGAGGCACAATACGCAGCAGACACTGCACGAATATGTTGCAAGGCTCTATAATCGAAATCTTTATGCTTATAAAGGAAAGATACACGAAACGGTAGAGCCGCTTCCGTTATCCGGTGTTCCCACAAGCGGAAACGGTCCGAAATATTTTGAAATACCACTGACATTTTTCCATGCAGGATATCAGACGGAAGATATTCGCAGGCAAAAAGCAGAACGTGATCTGAAAATGCTGCAGGAAACACTGCGTCTGGAAGGTCCCTCTTCCTATACTTATTATCAGCTTGGCAAATGCTATGTAGTCATGAACGATCCTGCACTTGCTGCGCATTACTTTGACCTTGGGCTGAACATGGATGTAAATCCTGCGCTGACCTATGTGCAGGAAATGGTAGAATCCTATGGTTACTGTCTGCTCGATCTGAAACAGTACCAGAAAGCATTGCAGTTCGAGAATCTGTATGGCACTTTTGCAGTTCGTGCTGACTTTGTGTTTCTGATGGGACTGATCTATATGAATAACGCCAGATTTCCGGAAGCAATCGCGCAATTTGAAAAAGCGACAAAGATGTCAGAATACTCCATTGAAGGCGTAAACAGTTACAGTGCCTGGTATAACATCGGTGTCATCTATGAATGCCTTGGCAAACATGACCTTGCACTGCAGTATTACGGTAAATGCGGGAGTTTCCAGCCGGCAGTGGAGCGAATTGCAGCGATCAGCTGATGTGTCTGACCGCCAGGATATCCTGTGAAAGTTCTTCTGTTCGAAACCCTTTCCCGGAAAGATAATTCACATATTCTTTCCTGTTATGATCTCCTGCACTCAGAAGCATTGTTCCCTCCCCAGCAAGAATCAGGCTGAGCTTATTCAGGAATGTCTCCCGGTCTTTGGCATACTGCAGTGCATCCGCCACTATTATAATATGAAAAGAATGCTCCGGATAGGGCAGTTCCATTGTCTCCGCACTTCCGATATGAATGTGTGCCATATGCTGTCCGATTCCTGCTATGTCTGCACGCTTCTCTGTTCCGGCAACATAAGCATTCGGATAAAGATAGCGAAGTGTGGAAAGTGTTACCCCCATTCCGCAGTCGATCTGCAGGATTCTCAGACATGCCGCCGTATCCGGTACACATGACCTGACTGCTTCTATCATTTCATCCCATGGCGCTTCATATTCCCAGATGTCAAAATGCCACTTTTGCAGGAACTTTTCCCTGCTGTCTTCCATCACATGATTACCACGTGATGAAAAACCCTTTCCACCGCGGTGATAGATCAGTGCATTATGGCATAGAACCTGACGATAACCCGCTTTTGCAATGCGCATTCCCAGATCATCGTCTTCAAAATATGCCGGTGAAAAGACCGGATCAAACAAAAGCTTTTTTTCAATCAGGATTTTGCTGCGCACCTCTTTTTTCATTAATACGGCAAATCCGGTCAGCCTGCAGCGTTCTTCATATGGCTGCTGCAAAGGAATATTATTCCGGACTCCGTATGTGGTCCACCACTCCAGTTCCCCGGACAGGTCTGTCCGCACCGGAATCGGATCTGCTTCAGGCTGTACATCCTGCATCGCCGCATGATTGGAGACAGCCCCCACAGCACCGACTTCCGGTTCCGCGTACAAAGCCATCTGCATCCAGAATAATGCATTGGGTGTCAGAACCGCATCATTATTGAGCAGCAACAGATCATTTTCCGCATTGCAGGACATGACACCGATATTGCAGCCTGTCGGAAAACCTACATTCTCTCCGTTTTCAATCAGGCGGATATCTTCCTGCATTCTGAGCCACTCTGTAATTCCGTCTGTGGAAGCATTGTCCACTACCACGATTTCCGTTCTGCGATAATCGTGATACCTGCGGATAGACTGCAGGCATTCCTGCATGAGTTCTTTATTATTATAGGACAGAATCATAACAGACAGTCCGTTCACCGAAATCCCCGGCTGCTCTTCCATCCCGAGCCTGATTGCACGGATGTCCTTCAGATCCTCTCTGCGTGCCGCTTCTGTTTCTGCCGCCGCTTTCGTTCCAATACACCAGTCATGCGGACTTTCACCGCCATATGCACAGTACCACTCAGCCTGTCGCATACATAAATACGCCTGATTGATATTCAGATCCTGATACCACAGGCCCAGCATGAAAAAGAGCTCATAATTTCTCCAGTTAAAGGTCAGCCCCCGTGCAATTGCTTTCCTTTCTCCCTCTCTGTCCCCGCGTGCCTCACATACCGTTGCCTGCAGAACACATAATTCCTCATCGCAGTGACTTTGGGCAAGCAGATCCACTTCCTCTTCTGCCGCATCCCAACGTGCATGCTCAATCAATGTCTTCAATTTATCATACATTCTCCTGCCTCCCTGCCATGGATGTGGGAACCGATAGCTGCGCCGGATCATCTTTCCGTTACTTAATATTTTCTTAAACCATGCAGAAAATACCTACACATTCCTGAAATCAATGTTAGAATAGAATCATGCAAAAAACAATTCACTTCTATTATAATATTTTCTGTATAGAAAGGTAATTTATGAAAAAACAATTTACAATGTCTCTCTGTTTGCTTCTTGGTACGGCTCTTCTGACCGGCTGCGGCAGTCTCTCCGGTACTGCAAAAGGAAAAGAATATGTAACCGATTCTTCTTCCAGTGCCAGTGCTTCGGCATCCGCAAGTACCGCTTCTGCAGCAGCCACCACGAGCATTAATCCCTCTGATATTTCCGAACCGGATATTGCTGCTTCTGCCGCTTCTGCTGCAACTGCTGCTTCCCTATCCGCAATGGATGATTCTGCTTTGAATATTGTCTTCATCGGAGACAGTCAGTTTGATAATGCAAGAGGTACCGGAAGTTCCATTCCGGAACTGGTCGCACAGAAGACCAGTGGAAACTGCTATAACCTGGCAGTCGGCGGAACCGCCGCCTCTCTTTCCAGAGAACAGAAGAACATCGGTTATGACCAGTGGACCGACCCGAACTTCACCGGTGTAGTCAATGTTCTGGCCGGAAATGTATCTGCCGGTATCTTTGGCACCTATGCTGCTGCCAGCGTTCTTCCGCAGATCGATGTCAAAAAGGTTGACTATTATGTCATTGATTATGGTGTCAATGACTATTTTAACGGGACACAGATCTTCAATCAGGATGAAAACGGCGATCAATCAACCTATGTAGGTGCCATGCGAACCGGAATCAGCAACCTGAAGAATATCAGCCCGAATGCCAAAATCGTTATCTGCAGTCCCGCATACGCACTCTTTTATAACAGTGACCATGTATATATCGGTGACGGCAACATGGTAGACAAAGGCGCCGGACCACTTAAGGATTATGCCAGCAGCGCGCAGAACCTTGCTTCCGAATCCGGTGCTTTGTACCTGGATACCTATTACGGAACTGCCTTCGATCTGGATCAGAATACGGCAGATCAGTTTCTGCAGGATGGCATCCACTTCACCGAAAGAGGGCGCCGCGTCTATGCAACAGCGCTTGCGCGCATCATCAACAAGGATCTGGGTACAGACACCTCTGAGCCGTCTGTATTACAGATTGAAAGCGCCGACTTTAACTAACACAACATTTTGTACGATCCAGTAAACCATATCTGTTCATAATACCGGCAAAACGTGCTCTGTCATGTTACAATAGACAAGCGCGTTTTACCGGTATTTTTTATTTTATTTTTTCATACAGCCGATAAGTAAAAAGATAACCACCCTGCTGCCATTTCTTCTGTGCCATCAGTTCGTAATGATTCTCTATCCCAAGCGGTTCCAGGTCTCTTGTCACGATGAAATCCGTCTCTCCGGCCCACATGGCATCATACTGTGTTGTTTCAACGTTTGGCAGATGAATCGTCTGTGTCTGATAGAAATAGCAGGTCGGTACGATTCCCGCTGCCGTATACAGACCTGCGTCAAAGCAGCCCATATTTAGAAGCGTCGGATGTTCGATCCCCGATTCCCTGATTATATCGGTAAACTGATATTGCCAGAGATCCGCCCTTCGATATTTCATGTAGGAAAGATTCTGCGAATTCCGGATTACGATTCCTGCACTTAACAGAACCGCCATCAACAGTCCCACCACAAACAAAATATGTCTCTGTCTTCGCCCGGACAGATATGCTGTCCACTGCTTCTTTCTTCCTGCATGATCATTATCCACGCAGATGCACGTGTTTACTGTCATCCTGCTCCGTGCAAACATAACTGCCTTCTCTGCACAGATTCCAAACAAAATCACGCCATAGACAGAAAAGATCGAAAGCGGAAGTACATAATAAGGCAGATTCACACCCCCGATGAAGATTCCCAGGGTGAGAAATCCACTTAAGGCTATGAAATTCAACTTTTCCATCCACTTCGCTTTGTGGATAACGAAGCAGATTCCACCCAAAACAGCCGGCAGGAACCAGGTCGTATTGTAATCGAAATGAAAATAAAGTGTTTTACACATTTCGTACAGACGTTTCAGCAGCGGGAGCTTTTCACTGTAGAGAAATACGTTCAGATACACATACACATACAGCCACGCTTTCACTGCATGATGAATCGTAAAGTAAATCAGCCACGGAAGAGTTACAATTCCCATTCCGCCAAGAAAAATGATGCAGCATCGAATCCCGCGCAGCAATCTTCCCTGCAGCAGTTCTGCAAGAAACAGCATTGCCATCCATGCAAAATAAAATCCAAGTGAGTTGAACTTGATGTTCATGATGCAGCCTGCCAGTAATCCACCGGTCAACACCATCCGATACGGTACCGGTTGTGGATAACTTTCCTTAAAAAAGCGAACAGAGAGGAAAAGTCCCCATGCCAACAGTGGGAGCATCATTTCTTCTGCACTGCCGCCCCACCAGAATGCCCTGGAAGCATAAATTGCTGCTGCCACGACAGGTGTCAGAATATAACTCAGTTTCCTGCTGATATAAAGCTGCTGCAATTGCAGCAGCGCCAGTATCACTCCTGCTGCTGCCAACATCTCAATCAGAAAAACACCTGCAAAAGAGCGGTACGATATCAGTGAAGCCATCCCATACAGCATATACAGCAGAATGCCTTTCTGGTCAAACAGATCACGGTACGGGACCATCCCGTGAAAGATTGCTTTCCCCATGGAAAAATAGCTGTTCGTATCATCCCAGCTATTAAATGCATAGAGAAAAGATGACCTTGTGCAAAACAGCATGATCACAAAAGCCGTGACCATGCTGAAAATGATGTTGTAATAACTGTGTGATCGTTTTTTCCATTTCATACGGATCATAAGACTGATCCTCCCATAGACAGGATTCCCGGTATCATTTTACTGCTCTTCTTCCATCATGCCTTCCAGCTTGTGCCTGTGCAGCTGGTTCAACTGTATCTCAAACTCTCTCCTGTTTGTCAGTGACATGTTGGACAGAATCATCCCCGAGAAAAAAGCCTGTAATGCTGCAATCATTGTAAATCCGCATACAATCAGTGTCGGGAATTTCCTGACCTGTCCCGTTTCCCAGTACGCTATTAATACCGGAATGATGAAAATGATCGCAAGGATTGCCAGAAGCGCCGCCAGAACAGTAAAGAAGCCCATCGGTTTGTAATCCCGATAGAGTCTCACAATCGTTCGCAGCACCTTAACTCCGTCAGAATACGTATTGAGTTTGGAAGCCGAACCTTCCGGACGATCCCGATACTCAATGATCACATTATCAATCTGCATATTATTGTTGACCGCATGAATCGTCATCTCTGTCTCTATTTCAAATCCCGTTGACAGGACCGGAAATGTCTTGACAAATTCATAGCTGAATGCCCGATAGCCGGTCATAATATCGCGTACATTACAATGAAAAAGACGATTAATACTCCCACGGACCAGACTGTTGCCAAAATTATGAAATGGTCGCTTATTCTCCGTAAAATAAGTAGAAGAAAGACGGTCTCCCACTACCATATCCGCATTGTGCTGCAGAACCTTTTCCACCATCTCAGGTGCTGCCTCCATCGGATAGGTATCATCCCCATCCACCATGATATAGCACTGCGCATCCACTTCCCGGAACATTCTGCGGATCACGTTACCCTTACCCTGCATATATTCGTTTCTGACAACAGCGCCTGCTTTTGCGGCAAGTTCTGCCGTTCGGTCGGATGAATTGTTGTTATACACATAGATTACCGCATCCGGCAGCACTTTCCTGGTATCGATAATTACCTTCTCTACTGTTTTCTCTTCGTTATAACATGGGATCAATACTGCAATCTTATCCATTTTCTTTCCTCACGCATCATAATGATAATAAACTCTGAACCACTTCACGAACTCCGCAAGACCTTCCTGCAGACTCGTTGAGGGTTTAAATCCAAAATCCTTTGTCAGCTCCGAAACATCTGCATACGTCTGATATACATCTCCCGGCTGCATCGGCAGAAATTCCTTCTGCGCGGTTTTTCCAAGTTCCTTTTCCAGAATCTCCACAAAATACATCAGCTTTTCGGGAGAATTATTCCCGATATTATATATTTTATAATGTGCACCCTTACCGTTATCTGCCGGCGGATTATTCAGCATATTCATAATGCCTGTTACAATATCTTCCACGTAAGTGAAATCCCGCATCATATCACCGTTATTGAAGATTTTGATTGTTTCTCCATGCATGATTTTCTGCGAGAAACTGAAATACGCCATATCCGGTCTGCCCATCGGTCCGTATACGGTGAAAAAGCGAAGCCCGGTTGCCGGAATTCCATATAATTTGCTGTAACAATGCGCCATCAGTTCATCTGACTTTTTGGTCGCAGCATAGAGACTTACCGGTTCATCTACCTTATCCTGCGTTGAAAAGGGAATCTTGGTATTGCCACCATAAACTGAACTGGAAGAAGCAAACAGAAGATGCTCTACCGGATAATGTCTGCAGGCCTCCAAAATGTCATAAAATCCAATGATGTTGGACTGAATATAGGAATCCGGATGATCAATGCTGTAACGAACACCTGCCTGTGCTGCCAGATTGACCACGATCTGCGGTTTATTTTCTGCAAACAGCTGCATTACTGTTTCCTTGTCCGCAAGATCTCCCTTTATGAAACGATAACTGCCATTTCCATCCACAGCACTCATCTGCTGCAAAATCTGCAGACGATCTTCCTTGAGCTGCACATCATAATAATCATTTAAATTATCAAATCCGATCACATCAGCGCCTTCCGCCAGAAGCCGCTTCGTCAGATGGAAACCGATAAATCCAACTCCACCGGTGATCAGATACCGTTTTGTCTTATCAAACTCGTTCATTTTTACCTCCATGCAATTACAATGTCACAGAATTTAATCTTTCCAGGTCTTCCATGGTGCCTGCCCACCGGCCCAGAGTTCTTCCAGTTTGTCCTTCTCACGCTTGGTATCCATGCACTGCCAATATCCATCATGACGATACGCAACAAGCTGACCGTCCTGCGCAAGCTTCTCCATCGGACCTTTTTCAAAGACTGTGCTATCCCCTTCCAGATAATCAAACACCTGTGGTTCCAGTACCATATACCCGGCATTTATCCTGCTGCCGTCTACATCACTTTTTTCGCGAAAGGCGGTAATTTTATCATCTTTGATTTCCAGTGTTCCGAAGCGCTGGCCGATATTAACAGCCGTAAGCGTTGCCAGTTTTCCGTTTTCCTCATGGAATTTGAGAATTTCGTTCATGTCAACATCACTGACCCCATCTCCATAAGAAAGCATGAACCGTTCGTCCCCGACATATTTCTGAATCCGCTTAATCCGCCCACCGGTCATCGTATCAAGTCCGGTATCCACAACTGTGACTTTCCATGGTTCTGAATCATTTTTGTGTACCGTCAGCTGATTCTCATTTCTGAAGTCAAATGTCACATCACAGTTATACAGATAATAATTGGCAAACCATTCCTTGATAATATGCTGCTTGTAACCTGCGCAGATGATAAAATCATTGAATCCGCAATGTGAATATTCCTTCATAATATGCCATAGAATCGGCTTTTCTCCGATCTCTATCATTGGCTTTGGCTTTAAATGGCTTTCCTCACTGATTCTCGTTCCATATCCGCCTGCCAGAAGTACTACTTTCATATGATCTCCATTCTTCCCAAAACAGAATTATTTCTTAACCCCATATAATGTATCCCATTTAATCCTGTCCATTCCGGTCACCGATTTCTTACCATAAAACGCTGCGGTTACCGTGTTGCTCCAGGCATCTTTTTTTTCCGTTACCGGCATCTGTTGGAGTGGACCCTGTTCATTATTGATCATCGGCACAACCGGATCAGAAACCTTATCATCTGTCAGCAGCTGATACTGCAGTGCTGTCTGGACACGATAATCTGCCGCCTGACCTGACCGTATATAAGTATAACACACATAGTCGGTTGTTGCCTTTATGGAATGGCGTCCTATGATGCACAGGAAGATCAATAATACTGTCAGCATAACCTGAAACAGTTTCCCAGCCCTTTGCTTTTTTCCATTTGTACTGTACCAGCCGGCAAAATAGGCAATTGTAGCTGCAACTGTAAATAAGAAAACAAAGAAATTTGTATTCCCAACTCCGCCAGATACCTCAACTGCCGCATAAAGCGCAGGTGCATGCGCACTCGCATTCAGACAGATCATCAGAAACAGAAACAACCATGGATGGTCATAGATACCTATGCCAGTCTGCCCATCTGCCGCTTCTTCTATTCCGGCTTCCCTGGTGCACACTATCTCTGCCTTTTTTTTGCCAAATGCATGAAAAAGCAATATTCCGATCAGTATCATCGCAATGATCGCATAGGTATGATGCAACAGATAATATAGCGCCTGCTGCCCTGCTTCTGTAAAACAATTCAGAATTGCAGCACATGCTCTGCCCACACTAAATCCAAAATCCGCACCCGCACGCGATTTATTGCCGGGTGCCTTTGCACTGATGATCAGTCCTGCCATTTCGGTGATAAACGGAAGCAACAGCAGAAGATCCTTATTATTGATATGACTTTTTCTATTCCCTGTCCAAAGCATACGCAGCAAAATGATCAGAAACAGCGTAAGCGGTACCAAAAGCGCTGCCTGATAACTGGCACCTCCCAGAAGTGTCTGCAGAATCAGCAGGACAACAAAATCCCGCAGCCGATATCCCTGCAGAAATCTATCTCCGCAAACAATACAGAACAGTCCCATTGCAAACGGCAGCATATAATGTGTCGTTCCCACATACCAGAAGATTGCAGACTGTGGCGACATCGCGCACTGTATCTGCGCCATCAGCAAAAGTGCAGAAACTGACAACCACGTCATTTTATCCAGCCCGCAGCGAGCGACCAGAAAGTGATGCATAAAAGTCAGTACCGACCAGATCTGCAGGATCAATACCATCCATGGCACCAACCAGTATGCATGCGGATGAAAAACTTCCGGATTAAGTGAAAACAGGAAAACAGAGAACCAGGTTCCCTGCCATGACGTATAGGTTCCCTTGACACCATCTACTGCTGCTGCCAGAACTGCCGCAAGCGAATGTGTATTCATCCAGGCCGCGCGTGTGATCGCACCGTACCCATAATCATCTCCCGTTGCCACATCCGTGAATGACAGATACAGAATCGGAATCAGGCTGATTACAAACAGTACCAGAACGAGCAGCTGCAAATATTTCATTCGTGTCAGACTTCTTTTCTGCTCTTTCATTTCCCCTTCTTCCCTCCCATTTCTTTCTTCATTCTGATCATTCCTGTTACTGCTATTCAACCGTATATACATACACCTTATACGGGTCACTGTCAGTCCCGTAAGCCTTTACAAAAGTGAGCCCTGCCTGTTCTACATTGCTGAACGCAACCCGTGAAAACACGTATTTGCATCCCAGATCAGACAACGCTTTTGCATCAATATAGATTGCCGGATCCGTCAGTCCTGTCAGACTCTTCGTATACAATTGTATTGCCGGATCTGTTCCGGAATAGAGGTAACATCTTGCTCCCCAGTTATCATAATAGGCTTTCGATGCAGGTACACGCGTCAGTGCAGGTGCGATCACTTTGCGGAAGGCTTCCTTATATTCCTGTGAATAGAACCCCAGATAACCATCCAGTGTTGCAATCCCATTGTATTCCAGCACGGCCGGGTACATCCCATATGCAACACTCCACTCATCCGGTGAATAATGCAGATCTTCTTTGATCTGCGTGAAGAGTTTCAGCGAATAGAACTCCTTCCAGTCCATCGTATCAGTCCCTTTTCCGTCATGGGCTGCCCGGTATACCACCCCATATGCGCTATGATACAGATCATTATACCTGGAAGGCTGCAGCAGAATCACTGCAATTGCTGCCAGCAGCAGCAGGACTGATCCGCTTCTGATCACAGACGCACTGTGCTTTATCAGGTTCCTGTTCCTTCCTGTATATACAGTTCCCGCATATACATACAGTCTGTAACAGATGATGAACAACGATGCATACCATAGAAATGGATTGAAAAAGATGGTCCGGTTAAACTGAAACCCTTTCAGCGGAGGCAGAAGGGTATTAAATATATTTCTTATAACACTGCTGTCATAAAGTCCGTATACCACACTGTTAAAAATGAGAATCAGGGCGCACAGATTATAATAATCATGGAATATCCCTTTTCCGTTTCTCTGCAACAGATATCTGATATTCAGGAACAGGAAATAACACACACAGACCGGTAAAATCAGATACATATGCGCATCATCGGCATGCATCATCCCGCTTTTCCATACAGCAAATATCTCATGCAGAATTTCTCCTGCCTGCAGATCACTTTCCACCATCGTTGTACGGATAGAAACGGTATGATCGAACAGCATCATGACAAACAGGCGATATTCGAATACCATACAGCCAAGTCCCAGAAGGATCGTTGACAGAACCAGTGGTTTGGACAAATGCCGGTCTCTGATCCACAGCCAGATCACCGCAACCACCATATATGCCAGAATGAACAGTCCGAAATAGGAAAAATAGGAAACAAACGGATAACAGAATACTGCCAGATACCATTTCCATGCAGGTTTCCTGTACACGTTTCTCAGAATGTAGATAATCAGTGGAATCGAAGCAAACGGAATTCCAAAAGTCGGAAACAGATTCAGAATACCATATGCAAATCCGCACAGCCAGATGATCACATCGACAGAAACAGCTGATACACTTTTCCCTTTTCTGCCGTTTACTTCCAGCCCTTCATGCGAAAGAATGTCATGCGAAAGAAGACTGCAGGAAATCATGGCAACTGCGATCTTGACCAGATAGCCGAGTACATAAGCCGTAAAGCAGGGAAACAGCATATACAGAACTGTATAAAGAGAAAATTCGGAAGGAAGTGCATTTCTGCTGATTCCGTCCAGAAACGGAACCGCAGCATTTCTGGCAAAAAAAGTTCCCGTCTCCTTCATCATCTGAAACTGCGGGATAAAGAGATCCATATTATCGTGCACAGCAATATAGCTGTTCTCGCCAACAATCATGTAGAAAACGAAAACAGCTATGAAGAAAAATCCAGTTAAAATACGATACCAGTTCCTTTTAAACATTTTCATACGTCCGGATTACCTGCGAAACAGATTCAAAAATACGAATCGTACATTGGTCGTAAAATACCTGTGAAATAACCGTTTGGGATCCTGCATCAGACGATACAGCCATTCCATGTAACATTCCTGCATCCATCTGGGTGCTCTCTTTGCTGTTCCGGCACTGAAATCGAACGCAGCACCAACCCCCAGCATCACGCCCTTTATCCTGCCGCGGTGATCATACATCCAGTCTTCCTGTTTGGGTGCGCCAAGCCCCACCCATATAAAATCAGGTGCTGTCGCATTAATCTGATCTACAATCGCAGCATCTTCTTCCCTGCTGAGCGGCCGAAACGGCGGAGAATACATTCCCGCAATTTCCAGTTTCGGATATCTCTCATGCAGATTTTCTTCCAGCTGCAGAATTGTCTCCTGCGTACTTCCGTAGAAAAAATGCCGATATCCTTTTTTCTCTGACAATCTGAGCAGCGCAGGCATGAGATCGGGTCCTGCAACCCGTTCCGCTTCCGGATGCCCTTTTCTGTGGCACACGAAAACAAGCGGCTTGCCATCCGGCACAGCCATGATACTTTCATTCTGCACCTTACAATACATGGGATTATCATGCGCCATAACGGTTGTATGTACATTGGATACGCATACATACCCTCCGCGATAACTCTCCAGATGCGTTGTCAGCTCATGCATTACAGAATGAATATTCGTTACTGCTATATGGACTCCCAGAATATTACAGGTTCTTCCTGCCGGCAACAGCTGGCTTTTATGTACTTTTTTTTCACAACATTTATTTGTCTTTGTCACATTCACATCCAGCTATTCCACATTAATTTCAGATTTTCAGTCCCCGATGGATCAACTCCGCCATATCATCCAGCATCGCATCCGTCATCCCCGGATATACACCGATCCAGAAGGTATCCCGCATAATACGGTCTGTATTCTCAAGATCTCCGACAACCCGATATCCTGTCTTTGTCTTTCGCATCACATCAAAGCACGGATGTTTTGTCAGATTTCCTGCAAACAGCATTCGTGTCTGTATCCCGTTCTGTTCCAGGAAAGGAACCAGTTTTTCCCTTCTGTCCGCTTCCCTGCAGGTGATCAGGAATCCGAACCAGCTCGGGTCTGAATGCTCGCAGGCTACCGGCAGAATCAACTGATCTGTGGTATCTGCAAGTGCCTGTTTCAATCTGTCGAAATTCTGTCTTCTGCGAATTACAAAAGAAGGAAACTTCTCCAGCTGCGCACAACCGACTGCCGCCTGAAGATCGGTTGCCTTAAGATTGTATCCGAAATGAGAATATACATATTTATGATCATATCCCGCCGGAAGTTCTCCATATTGTCCGTCAAAACGATGTCCGCACATATTGTCATGTCCGGACGGGCATACACAATCACGTCCCCAGTCACGCATGGAACGGATGATTCTGTTCAGAAGCGGATTGTCCGTATAGACAGCACCGCCTTCTCCCATCGTCATATGGTGCGGCGGATAGAAACTCGAAGTTCCGATGTCTCCGATCGTACCGGTCAGTTTCCTGACCCCGTCCATCTCGTATTCACTGCCAAGTGCATCACAGTTATCCTCGATCAGCCACAGATCATGCCTGTCACAAAATTCCCGCACTGCCTTCAGATCAAACGGATTGCCAAGTGTATGCGCGATCATCACCAGTTTCGTCTTATCAGAAAGTGCATCTTCCAACATATTCACGTCAATATTATACTGCGGAATCGTAACATCCACAAATACAGGCACCACACCATATTGGATCGCAGGTGTTACCGTTGTGGGAAATCCTGCCGCAACGGTAATCATCTCATCACCGGGCATTACTCTTCGTTCTTCCAGAAGCGGAGAAGTCAGAGTCATAAACGCCAGGAGATTTGCTGAAGAACCGGAATTGACCACACTGCAGAATCTGATTCCCAGATACTGTGCCATATTCCGTTCGAATTCATCCGTATATCTTCCTGCTGTCAGCCAGAATTCCAGCGCACTGTCCACCAGATTCGTCATTTCCTTATGATCATATACACGGGATGCGTATGGAATCCTGTCCCCCGTATGATATTCTTTCTTATTATGAAACGCATCACAATATGCGGAGACCTCCTGTAATATCTGCTCTCTCGCCTCTGCTTCTGTCATATTCTCAAACATAAATTCACTTCCTGTTTTCTTCATTCTTTATCGGGCTATCCCTTTTCCAAAAGAACCTATCCAGAATATACCCTAAATATGTCCAATTTCTGAACATATTGCGTCTTTTTCCGAAAAAAAACGTATCATACTCAGTTCACGATTTTGGTCCTTGCCTGTCCGCCGATTGAACCTGCTGCCTCTGCGCCGCCTGCCAGTGCCGCCTCACACAGATTCTTGCGAAATCCTGCATCAATGAAATCACAGTGCTCACAGAACTTATAATTCTGACGCCCCTGTGCGATCAGTTTCCTGACTTTCATAAATGCTTCTCCGCTCCAGCCGTCCTGCAAGGAAGTCGTATGCAGATCTGCATAATTTGTCACTTCAAAGTTATCACAGCAGCATAGCCCCATCCTGCCGTTCGGCATGATCCACATATCCGTAAACGGAAGCAGGCACGTATCTTTGATCACTTTTTCGGTTGCTTTTTTATTCGGTGCACTTCCTGCACGGTTCGTCAGCACTTCCTGCAGATAACGCATCTGTATCTGAATATCCAGATCTGTGAATTCCTCCGGATGTGCCGTTACATAGTCATATATCTGCTGCACATTGTCATGCAGCTTCATATCCATACAATAATTGTTGATGATCAGCTGATCGATATAGGGCTGTACCTGCTTCACCTGATTGATGTCCAGGAGCAGTCCGTTTGTGGACATGAAGATAAAACTCTCCGGGAGCTTTTCTCTTGCGTATTTGTGCAGTTCCACGATCCTGGTATCCAGCCATGGCTCATTGTTGCCATATAATGTCAGATGCCCCCTGTAATTCCAGGCTGCCAACTGATCGATGATGGAATAGAACAGTTCCTCCTCCATCCGGAGATAAGGTCTCTTCTCCGCATTTTTGTTGGCTGTACAGAAGGAGCAGGTAGAATTACAGCGGTTGATTGTTTCAATATTGACTACCATCGGCTGTGGTACAGTTTCCGATTTCAGAAAAAAATCTACATAAGCCTGCTGTGATTTTCCTCTTGTCAGAAACTGCATTTTCAGATATGCGCTGCTGGCAAGGTTCGGAAAATACTTTCTGGCATTCCATCCGAATTTCCCAAGAAAATTGTTTACTTTAACTGGCATGATGACCCTCATTTCCCAAATACTGATATTATGCATTTACCTCTAAAAATATACACGATTTAAAGCGGAAATGCAATTACCGCAAAGCGCTTTGTGCGTTGACGTTCTTCCCCCTTACTATTACAATGACTTTAGCTGCCATTATAAGGTACCGAATGGCTGTTCACATCAAATATAAGAGGTCATCCTATGCGAATCATTGATTACTATAATTTTGCGGCACTGCTCATTAATATTATTCTGACAGGAATCGCCGTTTATCTGTTTCTGCGCAACCATAAAAGCGCTGAAAAGGCTGGTGCAGGGACTGTTTCTGATCCTGCAGACGGATTTCTGTCAGATTATGATAAAAACAATCTGCTCAAAACCATTTCCCTGCTCCTGCTGCTGGGACTTGGTACTTTCCTGCGTTTCTACCGGATCGGTCTGGTTCCGAACGGGCTGCAGCAGGATGAGGCTTCGATCGGTTATGAGGCATACTGCCTTGCAAACTTTGGTACAGACCGTAACGGTTACGTCTATCCGGTCTATCCGATCACATGGGGTTCGGGTGGCGGGAGTCCGATTTTAATTTATCTCAATGTGATTACGACAAAGCTGTTTGGTTCTAATGTCTTTGCACTGCGTTTTGTTCCTGCTTTCCTGGGTTCCCTGACGCTTCTGCTGTTCTACCTGCTGGTCCGCCGGATCTGGAATCAGAAAACCGCCCTGATTGCCCTGACCGTCCTGGCCCTTGCTCCCTGGCACATCATTCTCTCCCGCTGGAGCCTTGACAGTAACACGATGCCCTTCTGGCTCTGCCTTGCAACGCTTTTATTTCTATATGCACTTCATTCGCAACAGACCTGGCAGTTCTGTCTCTCGGCTGCTGCCTATTCTCTGTGCCTGTACAGCTATGGCGCGGCCAATGTCGTCATTCCGCTGCACCTTCTGATCATTTGTACTTATTGTCTTTATCACAGACAGTTAAAAGTCAGTCAGCTGATTTGGAGTGGTATTTCCTTTCTGATCGTTGCCCTTCCGCTTGCCGTTTTTTATGCCGTAAATTTTCTGGGGCTGCCGGAGATCATTACGCCCTATTTCTCTTTCCAGAAATTCACTTCCAGTCATTTCGGCAGCGTTTTCGTTGCTTTTGATCATACCCTCTTTTCATCCCTTCTTGCGAACTGCAAAAGTCTGATCCTGTTCCTGACTGTCGGAAACCGGACGGAAGTGCTCTGGAATGTTCTGCCGGGTTACTGGACTCTTTACAAATTCACTTTTCCTGTTACCTTCCTTGGTATCCTGACCTGCTACTATCGTTTCTTTCATACACCAAAAGATGAAAAAGCTTCCGGTGACGCGGTTATGACAAGCCTTCTGACTGCTTCACTTATATTTGCGCTGTTTATTCAGCAGGACATCAACCGCATGGTCATGCTCTGGATCCCGCTTATCTACTGTCAGGTAATGGGACTGCGTTTCCTGTACCGGACCGGGCAGCAATGTAAAATTCGTTTCAAACAGGCTCCTGTTCTGTTTTTATTATCATTTACCCTTTTTCTAATGGGTTCTGCCTCTTTCGTCCGCGACTATTTTGGCAGTTATAATGACCAGACCAGCTATCTGTTCATGCCCGGCTATGGCGATTCAATGGTCTATGCAGATATGATTGCCCGGCAGAAAGGTTCGACCGTGTATTCTACATATGACAATGTCGCATCTCCTTTTATGCTGACGCTGTACTACACGAAAACTTCCCCTGCAGAGTTCGACCGCACGGTCGTCTACCGGGATGATCAGGCAGAATTCCGGATCGCTACTTCTTTTGGTCACTTCGTATTCGGCCTGCCGGAGGATATTGCAACGAGTGCCCAATATCAAAACGATGTCATCGTTGTCAGCCATGCGCAGGAGAGCATGTTCGATGCTGACAGCTATAACATCGTCGAATTCGGTAACTATGCGGTTGTGGTGGGGAAATAGCTATTCAGCTACTGTGCTGAATTTGAGAAAGGCTGCAAAAATTTGAATATGAACTCAAAAAGTACTGCAAATTCAAAATATGTGAAAGCACTTCAAATATCAGTTGTTTCTTTCGTGGTTGTTTTCATATGCTTTATCCCATATCTGCAGGCTGGTATTGTATATGGATCAGATCAGCCATATCACCTTATGCGAATTTACAGTCTGGCAAATTCAATTCAAAACGGTATATTCCCGGTGAAAGTCCACGCACTCTCATGCTATGGGTATGGCTATGCTTCCGGTTTTTTTTATTCAGACGCACTTCTGTATTTTCCGGCAATACTGATCATATCGGGATGTTCATTAACAACAGCATACAAGATCTTTGCATTCCTGCTGCTCTCTCTGAATTATGCCGCAATGCTGTTTTCCGTAAAGCGAATAACAAATAAATGGTCTGGCGCTGTGTTTGCAGCTTCTCTCTATATATCAGGAACATCCGTCATTCAATCTTTATACGTTGACTTTGCAATCGGAAGCATCTGTGGCAGCATCTTCATGATTATCGCAATCGCCGGTATGTATCTGTTCCTTGCCAGAGACGAGAGCCCACTTACGCTGATTCTGGGTTTCACCGGTTTATTCTACACCCACACAATTTCCGCCATACTTACATTTACTGTATGTGTCCTGATACTGCTTTTCCACATCAATTATATTAAGTGCAAACCATACAAACTTATCCAGCTCATATTCTCTGTCATTCTGGTGCTGACTATCTCTGCATCCTATTGGCTTCCCATGCTGGAACAAATGAAAGCACAGCGGTTGAAATATCTGACTCCATGGACAACAGAATCCGATAACATCAGCAATCTACATGCCGCATTATTTGGTACCAGGGGAATCGGACTTTTCATTTTCGGAGCACTTGTTTTCTGCTTCTTTACATCTCTTTTTCTGATTTCCAGATCTTTACAGAAAAAGAAATCTTTAACTGAAAATCTGTATTGCATATCTGTATTTACCTTTCTTGGAGGCATCTATTGCTTTTTGCCTATGTTGGCAACCCCCTGGCAACTTCTTAACTCACATGGAATGACACTGATTCAGTTCCCCTATCGCCTGTACTTCCCTGCTGCAATTCTTGTTGCTTTTGCCTTTGGATGCGCAGTTTCTGAAATAAAACTGCAACCTTATAATCATAAATTAATGCTTGTGATATATATCTGTATCATGATTATAAACATCAGCTATGATTATTATCTTTTCAGAGATAATATTGCACAATTCGCCTCCTGCACGGAAGATGTTGAAAACGGAAATGTTTCCGGTGCTGGTGCCGGTGAAGAATGGCTGCCGCTTGAGGTCGATCTCAATACCCTGAAAGAAAGGAGCCCCTTGCTGGCAATAAACAATAATGGCGTACCCGTAACAGGCCAAAAGCTGAACGGATATACCCGCTATAGATTTTCTGCTGATCTGTCCGGTGATTATTATGATGTTCCCTATATCTGGTACAAAGGATATGCTGCGTACTCTGACGATGGTACAAAATATGAAGTAACCTATAATGCTCAGACAAAACTTGTACGGATCATAATGCCACATGATCAATATGGTATAAAGACAATTACTGTGTATTATAAAGGAACCAAATATCAAAAAATGGCATATGCTATATCAATAGCAGGCATCACCATTCTCGTCTTATGGTTCTGCTTCCTCAGAAAAAGAAGCTTCCGTATGTTTATAAATAAAAAAGAATAAATCTCCTGCTCATTTAAACTATACATTTACTTTGACTGATACCCTTTCAAACATTATAATTATGCCTGAAACAATAGTAATAATACCATACACCCAGGAGACATTATGCATACTTTCTTTCAACACTTTAAATATAAAAAAGAGTTTTGTTTTTCTATGATACTGACACTGATATTCCTTCTCCTGTTCATTTTTACGAATCCGGGATACTCTTCGGCAGGTGATCAGAACATTGCAGAATTCGTTGCCTCAACAGAGACTCCTGGATATTATTTCATTTCTCCCGCGCTTGCCTGGGCATTAAGATTATGTGCCATCGCCTTGCCAATGATCAACTGGTGGACACTGTTCTCGATGACTGTTATGTTTGGTGGTCAACTCATCATTCTTTACTATATTCAAAGACGCTTCAACAATTATATCGGTAAAATTATCGCTGCTGCACTTGCGATGTTCTTATGGCGTTCCATGTTCAGTCTGGAGATTAATTTTACACAGACAGCTTCCATTGCCGCTGTGGCGGGTATGGTCATCTGGCTTTGCTGGGACCTGTATACTACACATCGTTCCAGAATCGTTCATGCCCTCATTGGTATATTCTTTCTGCTCCTTGCCGGTGCAATCCGCTGGGATTCCCTTTTACTATGCCTTCCTTTTGGGGTAATGGGCATTTTATACCGTCTTTTTGTCTACTATATTAATAAAAATATTCCCGATAAAAAGGAATTCCATAATTATATCAGGCTGCAAATCCTGATTCCAATGTTTGCAATGATCCTCTGTGTATTTGGTTCTTACAGTATCCACTTCGCATATGGTCTTACCCATCCGACCTGGGCAGAGTACGTCCGTGCAAACGACCTGGAATGTGACACCTACGATTATGCTGATAAATACCCCACCTGGGAAGAAAATGAACAGCAATATGAATCTGCAGGTCTGAAAAAATCATGGTATCATATGCTTTTTCAAAGTTACACAGGCGATATTAATCATTTCAGTGCTGATGATATGAGCGTAATGCTTCAGTTCCGTGGATCCACAACAAAAACCTTTTCCGGCTACTGGCGTTCCCTTTACAGTTTTAAGCTTGTATGGTTCCTGTCTCTGGTCATTCTTTTAATTGCTGCTGCATATTTTGGCATTCGAAGGAGCATCATACCGGCGGCGGCCAATATTTTTGCTTTTTTTGCCTGTTCTTATGCCTTTGTACATATGGGAAGATATCCATGGCGTGTAATCTGCAGTTTTACACTCGCCGGGATCATATTATTTCTCATTATGAGCTCCGAAAACTGGCCGGCAATGAATCCGCATAAAAAGCTTCCGCATGCAGTACTTACATCCCTGGCATTTATCTTGGTCGTGATCTCTTCACTCTCAACTGCAAAATTCACCATGGATAAAAAAACTTTCCAATTACCTGTCGCTGCGGTAACGAACACTGAAAAATCCGGACTGCTCGATTACATGAACACAAACAAAAACATCATTTATTTTATGGAAAATGATTTCTATTCGGTGCATAACATCTGGACCGCAAAGCCGGTAAACTATCTGGATAATCTTTTTACTATTTTCTCTGTATTTAACCGCGGCCGCTCCGCAGATTTTGCAAAATACGGAGTACCTGACTTATCCAATTTCTTTACCTATATGCTGACACGTCCAAATGTATATACCGTATACGACGACACGTGGAGTGCCTACCTGTGCGACTATTATAATCCTTACGTTTCTGCCGGAATTGTAGATACCTATGCTCCTACCGGAACAAGCTTTATCCGTTTCGTTGCACCGGTTCAATCCACCGGAGACAGCATATCGCAGAATATCACAGATGTTCACCTCTCAATTGCACAATCTGAGGCGTCAGACAATTATCAGGTTCTTACATTCTCCGCTACCATAAATGGCACTGCATTAGATGAGTATTACCTGAATGTCACAAACAGTCAGACAGGTGCAATCTACAGTTATCCACTCGTAGTAAATGGTAAAAAACTTACGGGAAAAGCATTATGGATGAATCACACCTGGAATTTTTCAAATACCAAGCGAACAATTGTCGGCAAATTTGATAGCAAATACGTTAATTTATTGGATATCACAAATGAACCGGTTCCATTTGAATAAAAAAATGGAATAACAATCACTCCACATAGTTCAAATGATGAAAAAAATATCTTGATACAACACCTGTTTGAGCGAGACCTAAAAAGATTTGAATACAAAAGCAAAAGATACCACTCCTGAAAGCGCTTAAAACATCAATTATTTCTTTCATTATTGTCTTTATATGCTTTACTGATTATTCTTGTCAAAACAGTACGTCGTTCTTGAATTATCCGGGCAGAAATTTTGTGATGACATCAGTTACATTTTTAATATATCAGCTGCTTTCCATTTTGTCATCACTCCCTTCTGGTACATGCTCAATGCTGGGACGTCTTGATGCACCTTTGAGGTCAAAACCTGTATGCATTGCGTACTACGCGATCCATGATCGCGTCAGCTACTGTCAGATCCATAATGATACCGGGCCACTCCTTTACAGGGAGCTGCGCGGATATTCCGATAGATTTATTCTGATGGTAACGTTCTTCAATGACCTCCAAAAGATCCTGTGATACATCTACATTGATATGTTTCATACCGAAGTCATCCAGGATAAGCAGGTCGGGCTTTGTAAGTTCATGTATGAGCCTGTTGTATGAACTGTCACCTTTTCCGATTGCCAGATCAGTAAGCATCCTTGTCATTCTGTATGCCCGTACTTTATAACCATGCATGCAGGCTACCCTACCGAAAGCTGAAAGAAGATAGGTCTTGCCAACACCGGTAGCTCCCATAATGATGAGATTCTGACCATTAGCAACCCATTTACAGTCGGACAGCTGCCCGACCATTGCTTTTTTCATTTTACGTGCCGGATCGTAGTCCAAATGTTCAAGGCATGCCGTGGTATCCCTTAACTGTGCCTGCTTTGTCAGTTTTTTGATATGTGCTTCTCTGCGGGATGTGTACTGCTGGTTTACAATCATGGAGGACCTCTCATCAAACGAGAGGTCCTCCATGATTGCCGGAAGTTCCATCTGGTTGGGATATTCATCCTTCATGGCAGAAAGTCTGTAAGCGTAAAATTGCTCGCCTGGTATCATTGCCTCGTTTGTGGCAAACTCTAATAAGTCGAAAAAACTATTAGTTTTTTGCACTTTTTAGGGGAGGCTAAAACCATGGATCAAGAACAAATCAATGTACGCCGGGCCAGCTGGTTCAATACGATACAGGCCTGTCAGCAACGTCCGGATGGGATCACTGCAAAACAGTGGCTTACCGATAACCGGATCAGTGTGAAATCTTATTATTACTGGTTCCGTAAATTCAGGAAGGAAATAGTAAGCCAGACAGAGCTGCTGGCACCGGCAGTCCATTCCGGAGATAATACATCAATTACATTTACGGAGATTCCTTCAACTGCTTTCTCGAAGCACGAATCATCTGCAGTAGTACTCCGGATCGGTGCCGCGCGAATAGAGCTTTCCGAAGACATATCTGATACAATGCTCATCCGTATCCTGAAAGCAGTGAGATATGCTGGCTGAAGCAAACGGAGTCAATAAGATCATCCTCGCGGTCGGCTATACAGATTTACGCCGCAGCATTGACGGCCTTGCGCAGATCATTGGCACGAAGTATGACCTGAACCCTTTTGAGGCCGGCGTGCTTTTCCTGTTCTGCGGCAGACGGACTGACCGGATAAAAGGCCTTCTCTGGGAAGGTGATGGCTTTCTGCTTCTTTACAAAAGGTTGGAGGACGGACATTTTGACTGGCCACGGACTCCACAGCAGGCTGCACAACTTGATGAAGAGCAGTACCACATGCTTCTGATCGGGTTAAACCCGATCACCCCGAAGATCCGGAAAGTTGACCCATCCGGGATCTATTAACTTTTGTTTGTGCAAAACAGAGAACTTTTTTCTCCTGTTTTATTGCAATAGATGTGTCAGTAAATGCCTGCTCTGACAGGCGCCCTGGCACCGGCATAGCCTGTGCGCTGGTACCCGGGTAATGTTCCCTGTTCCTTGAAAACTGTATATTTCCATCGCATGATCAGGGTATACGAGCAGCACAGGCATATAAAAAATGACGGATGCAAAAACCTCCCGCAGTGGCTATTTTACTGAGTTTCCGGTACAATAAGACTTAATAAGGAAGGTAATGTAATGAGTCGGAACTTCACGGAAGAGGAACTGAATAACCTGAACCCGCAGGCACTGGTAATGCTGATCCTGTCCATGCAGGACCAGATGGAAATGATGAACCGGAACCTCGAAAACCTGACGGAGCAGATCCGACTGGCAAGCAGCCAGCGGTTCGGGCGGCATTCTGAAAAGCTGTCAGATATTGAAGGACAGCTGTCGATCTTTGACGAAGCTGAAACCCTCTGCGTGCCAGGCAGCAAAGAACCCGTGCTTGAGGAAGTCCTCCCGCAGAAGCAGCGCAGCCATCGGCCGAAGGGAAAACGTGAAGCAGACCTGAGTGATTTTCCGACGGAACAGATCTATCATCCGGTCACGGATGAAGAAGCTGACCATTTTTATGGGAAGTCCTGCTGGAGACGCATGCCGGATGAAACGTACAAAAAGCTGCGTTATACGCCTGCATCATGGATGGTTGAGATCCATACTCTTAATGTCGTTGTCGGTAAATCCGGACTCCACCAGGATGAATTCCTCCGGGGGAAACATCCCAGAGGGCTCCTGAAAAACAGTATTCTTACGCCTTCCCTTGGCGCTGCCATCCTGAATGGGAAGTTTACGAACGCAATGCCTTATGACAGGATCGAAAAGGAGTTCCGGAACTTTGATGTCAGTATCTCAAAACAGACCATGTGCAATTGGACAATGGATATCTCTGAGAGGTACCTGCGCCCATTCTATGGACTGCTGAAGGAGGAGCTCTTCCGTTTCCCGGTAAACCAGGCAGATGAGACTCCGGTACTTGCACTGCAGGATGGGCGGCCTGTCCCGACAAAAAGCTGGATGTGGGTACACAGGAACAGTGAATTCTATCATGACCGCCAGGTCGTCCTGTACGAATACCAAAAGACGAGACATCATGATTTCCCAGAAGCGTTCTATCAGGGTTATAAGGGTATCCTGGTCACGGATGGGCTCCAGCAGTATCATATGCTGGAAGACACAATCCCGGGGCTGGTCTCGGCGAACTGCTGGGTACATGCGAGGCGCCTTTTCTTCGATGCTGCAAAAGCCATGAAGAAGGATGATCCGGATAAGGTAAGGCTCTCGGTTGCCTATCAGGCCCTCCAGCGGATCGCTGCGATCTATGAGATAGAAGGTGCACTGAAGGAACTTCAACCTGCTGAAAGGCTGGGCCGTCGCCAGTCGGATATCAAACCGCTGGTGAAGGAATTCTTTGCGTGGATCAAGGCAAAGAAAGCAGAAAACGCTTATCTGCCGAAAAGTAAGACAGGCCAGGGTATCGAATACTTCCTGAACCAGGAAAAATATCTCAGGGTATTTCTCACTGATGGGAATGTCCCGATGGATAATTCAGAAAGAAGTATCCGGCCATTCACGATCGGCCGCAAAAACTGGCTGTTTAACAATACCATCCGTGGAGCCCAGGCGAGTGCTATTGTGTATTCAATTGTTGAAACTGCTAAAGCGAATAACCTGAAACCGTATTATTACCTGAACTACCTCCTTACAGTGCTGCCAGAAATCACAGATAATGATGGAAATATAGATAAAACTGAATTGATAAAGCTTCTGCCGTGGGCAGATGAAATACCGGAAGAATGTCGAAAATAGACCACTGTAAAGTGGTTTATTTATAATGGTAGGCGAATGTTTTTACGCTTACGAAAGTCTCAGGCCTGCCAGTTGTTCTATTGTCTGATACTGCATGATGCGTCTCCTATATCCATTCCCCGATACGGAGATTTTCATGGCATGGAGTTGGGGATTCCGCATCGGAATGTTGTTTTTCCTGCAGGAGTAAGCGAAGCGTTGTATAGGAAACCGAATTAGTGTCTACTGATTAACCGCCATGCAGCCAATCAGGCTGCAGCGATTATCATATTTTTACATCGTACATTGAAAAGTTGATAAAACCACAAAAGAGTCAAAAGAATTCTCTTCGTTATTTTGAAGAGATTCATGGTAAATACCGACAGTGCTATTGTACTCAGAGTTGTTTCGACAAGCTTACAGCGGATCAGACCGATTCCATAACAACGTTTTGCAAGACTAAACCCACGCTCCACTTCAATCCTGTCTGTGTTGTCCTGATATTCGATCTTTCGTTCCGTGAGTGCAGCTGCTTCCGATGGTCTGCCAGGTTTCGGACCTGATAAGCGGATAGGATGCTCTTTACAGAATGCACGGTTCTTTCTTGACCAGTAGATCTGATCTGCAAGGATACGTTCCGGATATTTCCCGGTACACTTTCTGTAGCGTTCGGCAGATTCTATCAGGCATCCGGTTTCATTGTATGGATCGAAAGAGAACTTTTCAATCCTGCAGAATCCGTGTTCGTCGATACTCATATCAAACTTTGCACCAAACTCAGTCGGATTTTTTGCCTTTCCCCTTACGATCGGGCCAGAAACGGCTGTGTGATGCTTACGATTTGGTCAGCGATGCGGTGTGTATTGTTCCGGTACATGTATTCCTGCTGTTCATACAGCTTCAGAATGGTCAGATAGTTTTCGATTTCCTTTTTCTGAAACGGTGCTGCATAGCCTTCAGACATGTATGTGGAAAGATATCCGAGATCACGTCTTACAAAAGCCAGCTGTTTCCGGATTGTTTTGCGGATCTTCTTTGCCGGGCGTTTCCTGCATTTGGCAAGAGCCAGGTAATTCTTCCCTGCAATCCGGCGGCTGGTACGGGGCTTTTTAAATCCATAGGCCCTGCAGAACTGGTCGATCATATGTTCACATTTTTCTCTTGCTTCATTCAGCAGGGAAAAGTCCTGCGGGTAACGGATATTGGAAGGAGCACAGGTTGCATCTATGATCATCGTCCCTGTATTTTCCTGTTCTTCGTCAGGATGACCTGTATCAGGTGCTGTGGGTCCATTCCCGCCAGATTTCGGAGGATCCATTTTATCATCATTCTCTGCATCATGGAGCAGGTATTCATTTACTTCCATCAGCGTATCTGCACTGATCCGTTTACGGAATGAGACCATCAGGCTTGCCTCAAATGGTGGTTCCTGCTGGTAACCTGGGAGGCCGATGAAATACTGGTAATACGGGTTTTCGGTCAGTTGTTCCACAGTCTCACGGTCTGGAATGATCATTGCACCAAGTGCCATGCGCAGAGGCTTGGAGATGTTGCTATCACGCCTTTCATTTTTGAAAGAGTGTGCATATCTTTTTTCAAATACATCCCATGGGATCTGATCTGCCATCTGAATCCAACGGTTATTCGGATTCATACGCAGTCCAAGTGGATGGTTGAAGTCTAAAAAGCTTGATTGTGTTTTATTAGCCGGTGTGTACATTTTAAACGCTCCATTCACAGGATTTTATACAGAAAAGTGCTCGAAAATTGAAAGAGATCTTTGATTTTCCATACACTTATTATACCTCAAAATGGCGCTCAGATCCGTATGAAATGCGGAAAGTAACAGTTAATCAGCAGACACTATTTGTTTATGAAATTAATTTTGCGAAACTTATTATACGTGATCTTTGCCACACACATTTTTCATCCCACCAACTTGCCCACTATGGGTATCTTAGATAAAAGTAGTGCTATACAATATGATATTATAAACGTAACAAGAGTAATGATTGGAACCGCCAAAATAGGAGTAAATGATATTGCACTAATTCCCGATCCAACTAGACAACTAAGAACAAATGCATGCACATAATAAATACATAAAGAATGATTTGCTATATTTTGTATGATTTTTTTTGCACAAATTGCAATAACAAGTTGGACACCCTCCACTAGGCAGTCGTCTTGTAGATTTGGTCAAGTTCATCTTCAAAGACTTCATCCGGGGTTCGGTATCCCAGAATTTTTCTCGGAAGACAGTTACACCAGGTCTCGATATCTGAGATTTGTTGGCTTGTAAAGTTATCAATCCTCTTCCCATTAGGGATGAACCTTCGAATGAGACCGTTATGTCGCTCTACTGTAGCTTTATCACAGGATGTGTAGGGATGAGCGAAGTACACAAGGGTATCAGATATCTTCTCAAGATCCGCAAGATCAGCAAACTCGGATCCGTTGTCAGTGGTGATGGTTTTGAATACTTTACTGAAGTGCTCGCTGTAGGTTTCCCTGAGCAACTCTATTGCATTCATGACACACGCTGATGTTTTGTCAGCAATTGGAATCATCAGGAATTCCCGGCTCTTTCGTTCTGCAAGTGTAAGCAGGACCTGATCATCACGGGTCTTGGAACCAAGAACAAGGTCACATTCCCAATGCCCAAATTCTTCGCGGGATTCTATCTCCCCAGGGCGCTCTTCAATACTGCGCCCCAGCTTTTTCTTGTTGGCGCGAACACGGTGTTTTTTGGTTTTACGCTTAAGTTTTTCAGGAAGGCTATGGTTTTTGATCCCGAACAGTCCAAGATCTACGTATCGATACAGTGTTTTGGTACATACAATCTGATCCCTGGTGAAATCGCCATCCACAACTGCCCGTCCTGCACATGAATCAAGAGACCAGCAGTCTTTTGTGAAATGCCTGATAACGTAGTCCAGAAAAGCAGACTTGCTTAAAAAGTCATAATGCCTGCAACAGTTCTTTCTGTTATTCTGATAGGCCTCCTGACCGGCAGATGCTTTGTAACGGATCACATTACCGTGATACATTTTTACAGAACCACGTGCTATTTCATTCGATATAGTGCTCGGGGAGCAGTCAATCTCACGAGCGATGGCACGGACGGAATAATGGTCTTTGTACCGTATCTGAATAATAACTCGCTCCTCATAGGAAAGATGTTTACCTTTCTTGCGGGAAGTTATGGTAGAATTGGGGTAGTCCATGGTGGCGGTTCTCCTTGTAGATGTAGGTTTTGGTGATTTACATTCTACCAAAGACCCTGCCATGGATCTTTATATTATTCAGATGTCCAAGTTGATTTTACAATCGGCGTCTTTTTTCTGATCATACATTTTCTGATCTATCAGTTTAAAGAAAATCTCTTTCGATTTTCCCATAGAACAATTGTATACCGCATATCCAAGACTAAAACACAGTTTATAGGGCTTATCCGCTTTTTGATTATATTCATCTAGGTTATTGTTGATTTTGATGACGACATCCTCAAGCTCTGTTTCTTTATCACTTTCAAGAATAATACAGAATTCATCTCCTCCATATCTTGCAACAAAGTCATTTCGATTGACAGACGCACGTAAAATTTGCACCGTTTTTTCTAATGCAAGATCTCCTTCAAAATGTCCATAACAGTCATTTATTGACTTGAAATTATCTATATCCATCAAAATAGCTGAAAATGTTTTTTTATCTGTTGCTGCCGTAATCTTTTGCTGCATATATTTATCAAGAATCTGTCTGTTAAATGCATCTGTCAGATAATCTTTGTCCATATTACGGTTTCGTATATCTGTAAAAAGAATCTGCGCTGCAAAAGTAATGCTTAATAAAGAAAATGGAAGTCCAAAAATAAGAAACTGCAGAATCCATCCAATCAACGGCGCAATCAAAAACATTGTTAAGGCATAAAAATAATGAATGTCTATTTTTTGTTTCTGACTGATCATAAAGATTTCCACGATCAGCATCATAATCAACTGCAGGGACATTGGAATAATCAGAAGGGGTCCTCTATGATAAATATGAGCATTATCAAAATAGAAAATCTGTTTGGTAAATGCTGTCGATAAAATGATCAGTGTACAAAGTACCGTCAGCCCAATAATCAGGATTGTCATATTCTGTTTGTATGATTTCTGTAACCCTGAAATCTGTGTACATACATATAGAAAGAAAACCGGAATCAAGACGGTATTCAGAATCAGTTCTGCATAAACACCCATTACTGCAAAAGGATAAAGTACTGCAGGCTGCGGATATTGATTACTGAAAATATTGGCAACAAAAGAAAACTCTGTAATAATCAGCATCGCCCTAAAATATTTTTCATTTCCGGTTTGTGTGTTACGGCGTCGATGCTCCGTTATGAGCATTAGTCCAAGCTGCAACATGCAATAGATACAAATACAAAGATATGAGGCAGAAAACATAGTCATTCTCCATTACTTGACTTACTGTGAAATCCTTTTCTGTTTTGCATCAGAATTTCCTTTTTCACTACAGATACGTTCAACAGCATATTTTGATATGTATTTTTGAAGGTTAAAAACAATTTTGATACTACCACAGGCATTTCAAAAATACAAACCCTGTACGTTGGATAGATTGAATTCTTCGAATTAAAGAATGTTCTATTTCAATGCTTTTTTCATTTATGTAATTTTTTATTTACATTCCATCGTATGGCTTTGATAAAAAAGTATTTTTTCTAGTTTTCATTTTGCCTGAGGAACCTAAATCTCCATATTTGCTTTGCTCTTTGATAAAAGAATAAAAAAGCAGAAAACCAACAAATGCTGATCTTCTGCTAAATTCAATGTACGCGAGGCGATTCGAACGCCCGACCCCACGCTTAGGAGGCGTGTGCTCTATCCTGCTGAGCTACGCATACATATTCAATTGTCTGTCGGGATCTGATCTCGACAGACCTTGTTTACTTTATCACATCATGATCCGAATTTCAACTCTTTGTATTCTCCGGATAATTGATATACCCCTGCATCCAGATATTTCCCTTGAATCTTCTTCCGATTGCAGGTTCTCCGACAAGATCCTTTTGATTAATACAGGTATCAAAACTGATCTCATTGCAGCTTATTTTCATAATATAAACCTGTTCTTTTGTCAAAGAGTTTATTACACTTTTACATTCCAGAATTTCTCCCAGAATTGCGTATTGATCACACTCCATTCCATATGGCATGAAATAGTTATCAACCAGAGTAAAAACATCATCTTTATATATTCTGTTTGAAATAGCAGTATAGGTATCCATATCATCAAGAGTCAGACTTTCAATTGCCGCTTCGTCACCTTTGCGTGCTGCTGCAATCAGGGTATTTCTGGCCTGTAATTTCTTTTTTCCCTGAAGTGTTTGTTTTCTGCTCTTGGCAATTGGCATCATTATCGTTCCTTTTGTCGCAAGTGCGGAAAGTGTAAGTGTCGTTCCTTTTACAGGAAAATTATTCTCTCTTCGGTGCTTCAGATATGAAATCATGTTCTGCAAAGCAAACACCAGTGATACACCAACTTTCACTTCATCGCAGGATCCAACATAAGATTCCTGAGATGCGTGACGCTCCACTGTAATATCTTCTTCCGAGCTGATACCAGTACCACGCAGATATGGATAATAGTACTCATATATAAATTTATCTTCCTCATCAAATATTCCACAAACCGCTATCCCGATTCCGTCGGCAAAATCTTTGCAAAATTCAGCAAGAATTTCCCCTTCTTCATTGGTTGTATACATTCTTATCGTAGCTTCCTGAATGGAATCTGTTATGATTTTCTGCAGCTCTTTTCTGCTTTCTATTTCCGCCATTCCGACCGCTCTCAGAAATTTATGCATTGATTTCACCTCCTTCCTCTTTTTTATCAAAATTCATATTATCTGATTTCAGTTTTTCCACCCATGTATGGCTGCAACACTTTCGGAATTCTGACAGATCCATCCGCCTGCAGATTATTCTCCAAAAATGCAATCAGCATTCTTGGCGGAGCAACAACTGTATTATTCAGTGTATGTGCAAGATAGTTTCCATCTTTTCCCTTTACTCTGATTTTCAGTCTTCTGGCCTGTGCATCTCCTAAGTTAGAACAGCTTCCCACTTCAAAATATTTTTTCTGTCTGGGTGACCATGCCTCCACATCACAGGACTTGCATTTGAGATCTGCCAGGTCACCTGAACAGCATTCCAGCGTACGAACCGGTATATCCATAGATCTGAACAAATCAACTGTATTCTGCCACAGTTTGTCATACCACATTTTTGAATCTTCCGGTTTACACACCACGATCATTTCCTGCTTCTCAAACTGATGTATTCTGTATACCCCGCGTTCTTCTATTCCGTGCGCACCTTTCTCCTTACGAAAACAAGGAGAGTAGCTGGTCATCGTCTTAGGCAGTTCTTCTTCCGGAATCATCTGATCAATGAACTTTCCGATCATGGAATGTTCACTTGTTCCAATCAGATAAAGATCCTCTCCTTCGATTTTGTACATCATCGCATCCATCTCAGGAAAGCTCATAACCCCTGCAACTACATTGCCGTGAATCATATAAGGAGGAATGCAGTAGGTAAAACCTCTGTCGATCATAAAGTCTCTTGCGTAAGCAAGTACTGCAGAATGAAGTCTTGCAATATCACCCATGAGATAATAAAATCCGTTTCCTGCAACTCTACGTGCTGCATCCAGATCAATTCCTTTTAACTTTTCCATAATATCTGTATGATATGGAATTTCAAAATCTGGCACAAACGGCTCTCCATATTTCTGTATCTCAACATTTTCCGAATCATCTTTTCCGATCGGTACAGTTGGATCAAGCATCTGGGGAATCATCATCATCTTGCTGTTTATCTGTTCATCGACTTCTTTTTGTTTTTCTTCCAGTTCTGCAAGACGTTTTGCTCCTTCTTCAACTTCCTGCTTTTTCTCCATTGCCTCTTCTTTTTTGCCCTGTGCCATCAGTGCACCGATTTCTTTGGAGATTTTATTTCTTTTTGAGCGAAGATCATCTGCTTCCTGCTGTACTTCTCTGCTCTCTCTATCAAGTGCAATCACTTCATCTACCAGTGTAAGTTTTGCATCCTGAAACTTCTTTTTCATATTTTCTCTTACTGCGTCGGGGTTTTCCCTTAAAAATTTAATGTCGATCATTTTATACTTCCTCCCACTTTTTATATAAAATATCACGTTATGTTTGACATCGCGTGCTTTTCTTATCCGTTTTGTTTCATATTTATCAGTGCGCTATTGCCTCTTCGAGCGCCTGTCTCTCCTCTTCGCCAAGATCAAGCGAACATTCTCCATGGCGTATTTCTTTTGTATAAGAATAACATCCATCTACACTATGTATGGAATTCAGCACAAAACCATTATCTTTTTCATCCAGAAGTGCAAGTGAAAAACTGAGCTGTCCACCCATTTGCTGGAATGCATCATATTTGACAATGCCGACTTTACGAAAACATTTTGACATTTTTTTGTATATATCTTCAATATTGTTTTTGTTTTCTTCTGTTGCTGCCCGCATATATTGATTGTCTTCAAATAATTCAACAATCTCATCTTCAAGACTTGCAGCTTCTTTTCCCTTCATAAATTTGGAAAGTCTCTGCATCATTTTCTTGTTACGATGATTCTGCACAAATAAAAAAATGAATAGGACTAAAATCATTACCAGCAAAATGATAAAAATATACGCGGGATCAACTGATCCAATTCCAAGATAATTTAAGATGTTACTATTCATTACTTCGTATTCTCCATTCCTCTTACTAATAAGTCTGTGATTTTTTCAAGATCATCACTATTATAGAAATCTATCTCTATTTTTCCGGTTCCATCACCCTTTGATGCAATCTGAACTTTTGTCCCGGTCGCTATCTTACATTTTTCTTCCAGATTGCGATAAATTGTTTCCATGCTTTCATTTCTATTTTTTTCTTTTTTTGGTTTTTCAGGCTTTCCATAATTTTTAACAATTTTCTCTGCTTCCCGTACACTTAGTTTTTCATCAAAAATTTTCTCAGCGATTTTTAACTGCTCTGCAGAATCCTCGATCGAAATAATTGCTCTGGCATGTCCGGTTGTCAACTTTGCATCAATTACCATTTGTTGTACTTCTGGACATAATTTTAACAAGCGCATTGAATTTGTAATTGCTACACGACTCTTTGATACTTTATCAGCAACTTCATCCTGTTTCAGATTAAACTCTGTCATCAGCCTTTTATAAGCTACCGCTTCTTCAATCGGATTAAGGTTTTCCCTTTGAATGTTTTCAATCAGCTGAATTTCTACAATCTGTTGTTCTGTCAGATCATTACGAATGACAACCGGAACCTCCTTTAACCCGGCAAGCTTCGCTGCTCTCCATCTTCTTTCACCGGCAATTATTTCGAAATAATCCCCCTGATCCTTCACAAGAATTGGTTCGAGTATACCTACCTGCTTAATGGAATCTGCAAGTTCCTGCAAAGCATCCTCATCAAAATTTTTCCGAGGCTGTTTTCTGTTAGGTTCAATCTTGATTATATTGACTGTTTTTTTGCTTTCATTTACAATACCATCTTCTTTCGAATCAAAAGAAGATGATTTTCCACTTATTTTCATTTCTCCTGTCGGAATAAGTGTATCAAGGCCTTTTCCCAATCCTCGTTTTATATTTTTTCCAGGCATTTTTTTCTCCCCCGATATCAGAACTTTCTTTCAATTATTTCATCAGCTAATAACCTATATGCTTCTGCACCTGCCGATTTGGAATCATATAGATTGATTGGAATTCCATAACTTGGTGCTTCTGCAAGTCTTATATTGCGCGGTATAATTGTTTTGTATACTTTTTCATCAATATGACTTTTTACATTTTCGACAACCTGAAGCGAAAGATTTGTTCTTGAATCAAACATTGTAAATACAACGCCTTCCATCTCAAGTTTCGGATTCAATCTTTCTCTTACCAGATTTACGGTATGAACAAGTTGGCTGAGTCCTTCAAGTGCATAATACTCACATTGTATTGGAACAAGAACGGTATCCGCTGTTGTCATTGCATTTACTGTTAACATACTTAAGGATGGCGGACAATCAATAATTACATAATCATATTCGTCTTTAATTGGATCAATATATTTCTTCAAAATATACTCTTTGCTTTCTGTATCAATCAGTTCAATTTCTGCAGCAGCGAGATCCACGTTTGCCGGAATGATATCTACTCTTTCAACAATGTTTTTTCTGATAGAATCAAATACGGAACATTCTCCTATCATCATCTCATATATAGTACATTCAATATTATTTTTTTCAATACCGAACCCGCTCGTTGTGTTTCCCTGCGGATCCGTATCTATAACCAATACTTTCTTTCCTTTTTCAGCCAGTGCTGCTGATAGATTGATTGAAGTAGTAGTTTTACCAACCCCGCCCTTTTGATTTGCTATTGCAATAACTCTTCCCATTCTTCTCATCATTTCTGCGATGTTTTTTGACTGTTTCAGCTTTGTGATAAGCATCGCACAATCACAAACCTTTTATTTCTTATATTTCGCTGATATTTTTCGTTTCACAACAACAATTTAGTACACTTTAAATGTTTCACGCTTCTTTTTACAACATCTTGGGTCATAATGTTTCACGTGAAACAACCAATTGTGTTTCAATTTGCACATTTTTTAATACGATTCATGTTTCACGTGAAACATGTTTTTTTATATCTATAAATTTCAAATTGCAAAGCACAGTTTAAATTATAAAGGTGATTTAGAAGGTAGTCCAGCTTTTCTGGGATAAATTTTACTTGTGGGCTCAATTTTTTTTATAATAACAATATTTCTTTCAATATCAGAGTTTGGAAGCATCAATTCCTGTATTTTGTCGACTTTACCACCCAGTAAATGAACGGCTTTTCTTGCATTAACCATCTCATCATTTAATTTATTACTTTTATAGGCAATAAATGTTCCTCCGGTTTTTACATATGGAAGACAATATTCAGAAAGTGTAGACATATTGGCGACCGCTCTTGCACAGCAAATATCATACTTTTCTCTTAGCGTTCCTTTTTTCTTTTCAGCAAAATCTTCTGCTCTTCCATGAACCGTTTCAATGCTTCCTACTTCATTATTTAATTGTAGAACATCAATTACTTCATTTAAAAAGTTAAGACGTTTTTGAAGTGAATCAAATAATGTTATATTCAAATTGGGGTAAATGATTTTCAAAGGAATTCCAGGAAAACCCGCACCTGTTCCAATATCAATCAGTGATAAATTATCTTTCTGTTGAAAATCAAAATATACCGTTGCTACCAGACTATCAAGGAAATGAAGTTTACATACATCTTCAAAATCTGTAATCGTTGTAAGATTCATTACATTATTCCATTTAATTAGAAGATCATAATACTGATCAAATTGATTTAGCTGTTTATCTGTTAAATCAATATTTATAGATTTACAATCTATAATAAACTTCTCAAAATTTTTCATAATTTAATCCCATCTACATAATAAAATGTATTGTCATACTTTCTGGCTAACACTACTTCTTCGCTGTAAAGAATCAAGATATACAATCAAAACAGATATATCAGCAGGGTTTACTCCACCTATACGGGATGCCTGCCCAATATTAATAGGTCTGAATTTCTCCAGTTTTTGTCTTGCCTCGATTCGAAGACTGGTAACATGATTGTAATCTATATCTGAAGGGATAAATTTATTCTCCATTTTTTCAAACTGCTCTACCTGTTTTTTCTGTCGGAGAATGTATCCCTCATACTTTATATTTATTTCAATTTGTTCAATAATATCCTTACTAAGATTTTTACGAATTGGATCTATTTCTGCAAGCATATTGTAATCAATCTCCGGTCTGCAAATCAGTTCAGCAAGTGAAGTTGCAGTCTTAAGAGGAGATGTTCCATGTGAAATCATAAATTTCTGAACAGGCGCAGAAGCCCCAACTGTTGTTGCTTTCAACCTGGCAATTTCATTCTCAATTTCTTTTATCTTGCACTCCATACAATCATATTTGTCCTTTGAAATAAGTCCCGCCTGATACCCTTTTTTTCGAAGACGAAGATCAGCATTATCCTGTCTGAGGAGTAAACGATATTCAGCCCTTGATGTCATCATGCGATATGGCTCAAAATTCTCCTTTGTAACAAGATCATCCACCAATACTCCAATATATCCCTCTGATCGATCAATCGATATAAATTCTCTGTTTAAAATCTGCATGGAAGCATTTATTCCGGCATATAAACCCTGCGCTGCAGCTTCTTCATATCCGCTGCTTCCATTAAACTGTCCGGCACTGAAAAGGCCATGTATCGATTTTATCTCAAGAAAAGGAGATAACTGTCCGGGACACAAGCAGTCATATTCAATTGCATAAGCATTTTTTACAATTTTACAATGCTCAAGTCCAGGAACAGAACGATACATTTCAATCTGAACATCTTCAGGCATCGAAGAACTCATTCCATCAATATACATTTCGTTTGTAAAATCACCTTCCGGTTCAACAAAAACCTGATGTCTGTTATGATCAGAAAATTTAATTACTTTATCTTCAATTGAAGGACAATATCTTGGTCCAACGCCTTCAATCACACCCGCATAAATAGGAGATCTATTTATATTATTGCGTATAATTTCATGCGTTTTTTCATTTGTATAAGTCAACCAGCAGGATACCTGCTTTTTTTGTACAGAAGCCGGGTCGGTATCAAAAGAAAAAGGTATAACAGGAGTATCACCAAACTGTTCTTCCATTTTTTCATAATCGATACTATTACCATCCATTCTGGCAGGTGTTCCCGTTTTAAATCTCCGAAGTTCAATACCACTTGCTATCAAAGAAGCAGACAGATTATTGGAAGGCTGCATTCCATTCGGTCCGGTATATGTAATTGCTTCTCCGCAAAGACATCTGGATTTCAGATATGTTCCTGTGCATAAGATAACAGATTTTGCTTCAAATATTACCCCTGTATATATTTTCACCCCGCAAATACTTTTTCGATAACCATCCTGATAAAGTTGAGTATCTTCATCCAGCTCGTTCCATAAAAGCTCGGTAACTTCTGCCTGCTTGATTGTTAAATGTTCCTGATTTTCAAGTACTTTTTTCATAGAAGCAGAATATGCAAATTTATCCGCCTGTGCACGCAAAGAGTGAACAGCTGGCCCTTTTGAAGTATTGAGCATTTTGGATTGGATAAAGGTTTTATCAATATTTTTCCCCATTTCTCCGCCAAGTGCATCAATTTCACGTACCAGATGTCCTTTAGATGACCCTCCAATATGTGGGTTGCAGGGCATGAATGCAATATTATCTGCACTTACTGTAAATATAACAGTTTCAAGCCCAAGACGACTACAGGCAAGTGCAGCTTCACAACCGGCATGTCCGGCTCCTATAACACAAACATCAACTTTCTCTCTGATCTGACTCATACCATCCTCTATCCACTTTTTGATGATTTACTTTCCCATACAGAATTTCGAAAAAATTTCATTTACCAGATCATCCCCAATATCTTCTCCTATAATCTCACCAAGAGACTGATAGGCATTCATCAGATCAATTGCAAAGAAATCTTCACTCATATTCTGTTCAATACTTTTTTGAACAAGGAGCAAACTGTCATATGCTCTTTGAAGTGCATTTTTATGTCTGGCATTTGTAATATATATTTCCTGTTTGGGAACAATTTCTCCCTTTAAAAATAATTCGGAAATTGCAGTTTTTAAAAAATCAATTCCGTTTAGATCAATCATGGAAGTTCGTATGATCGGAATCACATCATTTTGATTCATAATACAAGAATAAAGGTTCCTATAATTCAGACACAAATTGCAGCAAGAATTTTCCTGCATGAATATCTGTAAAATATCATTTTCGGAAACTTCACTTTTTTCTCCCAGATCACTTTTATTAAGTAAAATAATCGTTTTTTTATCTGCAATCATATTAACAATAGTAGCATCTTCCTCATCCAGATTTCTGGTCGAATCAATCATATAAAGAATCAGATCTGCCTCAGAAGCATATTTCTTCGCTTTTTCGACACCAATTTTTTCAATTTGATCCTGTGTATCACGAATGCCTGCCGTATCAGTAACATGAAGAACAATGTCATCAATTCTAACGGTTTCCTCAATCGCATCACGTGTTGTACCAGCTATTTCAGTTACAATGGCACGTTCTTCACCTGTTAAAATATTTAAAAGAGACGATTTCCCCGAATTGGGTTTCCCAACAATTACAGTTCTGATTCCGTCTTTTCTTATTTTTCCTTCTTCTGATGTATCCAAAAGTTTCTTAGAATCCGCAGAAAGCATCATTACCTTATTTAACAGTTTCTGTGGATAATCATTCAAATCATAATTTTCCGGATCATCCAGGGCAGATTCAATAAAAGCATTTTCATACAAAATTTCTTTTCTCATATTTACAATTTTATCATAAACTTTTCCACGAAGTTGTCTTTGTGAATTTTTAAGTGCAAAGTCACTGTCTGCACTTATAATGTCCATAACCGCTTCTGCTTTTGTTAAATCAATTCTTCCATTCAAAAAGGCTCTTTTGGTAAATTCTCCCGGCTGTGCAATTCTGCATCCAAGCAATGTCAAAGTCTGCAGAATTTCATTCATAACGAGCATTCCGCCATGGCTGTTGATTTCTATCACATCTTCTCTTGTATAACTATGTGGCGCCTTCATAACAGAAATCATTATTTCATCAATAATTTCTTCTCTGTAATCACAAAAATAACCATATTGAATCGTGCCGGCAGCATGGAACATAAGATCATGCTCTTTATGCGCATTCAAATAACAGTTATCCACAATTGAAATAGCATCTGGACCACTTACTCTGATAATTCCTATTCCTGCATCGGACATTGCCGTTGCAATTGCAGCAATTGTATCCTGATCTGAATAAATCATATTTATATATTTCCTTTGCACATAAAACAGAACTTCTTTGATTTTCCTGGATATTTAAAAATTCTGTAACACACAACAGCCCCTCACAGCCATAAGCAATGAGGGGCTCAGATAAACTTTATTTTTTAAGAGTAACAACAACACGCCGATATGGCTCATCACCTTCACTATGCGTTGTAACATATTTATCACTCTGTAAAGCCGAATGAATAATTCTTCTTTCATATGGATTCATTGGTTCAAGAGCAACCGGTTGTCTGTTTTTTCTGACTTTATAGGAAATATTCTTTGCCAGATTTTCAAGTGTTGCTTTTCTTCTGTCCCTATAGCTCTCCGTATCCACTTTTACATGAATATATTTTTCCGCATCTTTATTAACAACAAGCGAGATCAGATATTGAAGAGAATCAAGTGTTTGTCCGCGTTTTCCTATCAAAACACCCATATCATCACCTGTCAGATTGATATCCAGAACAGATTCCTCTTCGTCATATTTTGCGTCAATTGAAACAATCATATTCATAGCCGCAAAAACATCGTTCAAAAAAACCTTTGCCTGATCAATCATATTTTTCTTTACACAAGCTTTGATAACAGCAGGCTTTGCATTAATCCCAAGAAAACCTGTTGAACCTTCAGATATAACTTCATACTCAAGTTTGTCACTTGTAACAGATAGCTTTTCACATGCTTCAGTAATAGCATCATCTACGGTTTTTGCAGAAATTTCTATATACTCCATGATAAGCCCCCTATTTATTTGTTCTTCTCATCGAAATCCCTAACCATGTTAGCTTTTGACAAAAGACTGGTCTTTCTCGCTTTTCCGCTCTCATAGTAAGAATTTGCCTTAGAAAGTGCTTCCGTTTTTTCCTGTTCCGTCATTTTATTCTTGGTCTCATCTGAAAAAGAATCCGCTACATTTGTATTAGCCATTGCAGAAAGATTACGTGTATTATATTTCGCATACTGATTAATATTTGGTGTTCTTTCCTGCATCTTTTCCAGTTTCTTCTGATACTTTTCCTGATTCTTAGCTATTTCGGCATCCAGATCCATACGATCAATATGCTTGTTGATAAATACCTGCTGAATACTTCTTACTACAGAACCTGCAATCCAGTAAAAACCCATACCTGCGGGAAGTGTAAAGCAAAAAAATGCTGACATAAGAGGCATAATGGTATTCATCGATTTCATCGTATTGGCCATCTGCGCTGCCTGATCATTTGGATCATTGGAAGACGGTGCCTGCTGCGGCATCAGTTTTACATTAATCCATTGTGTAAGTGCTGCAAGAACAGGAACAGATATTGCAGCAATAATTAAAAGAACTGATTTTGCACTCATGGCATTATGTAAAAGATAAGATGGTGAATCCCCAATATTTAATCCCAAAAAGTTATTTAATGAAACTACATGTGCATGTGTACTGTCAACAAGAGAAGACAATTCCGGAAACTTGGATGAAAGACTTTGCCAATCAGCCGAAGATGCCTTATTCAATACATCAATGTAAGTATTTGTTGTATAATCATTTACGGTTCCGGCAGTAAAGGATGCATTTGAAAACTGTTTTGAATATCTGGAAGCACCAGAAAGTGTCTGCATGAAATCAGCACTTCCAGAAGTGACAATCAGCTTATTGGCAAGTTCTACAAAAACATCTTTTACTGAAGTAACATACGCAGGGATGGAATCAATAACACGATACAGCGCAAACAGAATCGGCATCTGTATAATAAGCTGAACACAGCTTCCGGTCTGTGAAACACCATACTTGCCATAAACAGCTTTCATTTCTTCCTGCTGTGCCACCATGGCATCCTGATCTTTGCGTCCCTTATACTTATCCTGAATTACCTTTAGTTCAGGCGCCATCTTTACCTGAAGCTTTGAAAATTTCTGCTGCTTAATAGTAAGTGGCATCAGACACATATAAATTACAAACGTAAAAATAATAATTGCAAGACCGGTATTCGGAATTCCTATCGCATTCAGCAGAATGAATACCCCATCCATTAATTTGCCTAAAACCCAGGCAACCGGACCTATAAATGTTCCCTGATACTGAGTAAGTAAAACTCCCGTCAATTTGTAACCTCCGATAAGGCGCAAACATTTGTCTGAAAAAATATACAAAATGTTTACAATTAAAATCACTTTTGGTTAAGGTACAGGATCATATCCACCGCTTGAAAAAGGATTACACCGAAGAATTCTCCATATTGCGAGAAGTCCCCCTTTTATCACGCCATATTTCTCAACCGCTTCAAGTCCATATTCAGAGCAGGTCGGTATATATGGACATTTGGTTCTTTTCATTGGTGATATATATCTCCTGTAAAATCTTATCAGAAAAATCAATATTCTTTTCATGATTTCATCTCTTCATAAACAGAAAATTCAATTTCCAACATGCTCATCATTTTTCATTAGATGCGCGCTTCCAGCCAGTTTTATAAAAGAGTCTTCTATCATATGATAAGAAGCATCTCTTGCACAGCCTCTGGCAACGACTACTATATCTAAACCACTATTAAATATATTTTCATGTAGTCGGTAGATCTCTCGAACAAGTCTTGCAAATCTGTGCCTTACAATACTGTTCCCAACTTTCTTACTGACAGATATTCCAAGATGGTTTTTATCCGTACCGTTTTTCCACACATATACTACAATATTACGATCGGCATAAGATCTTCCACAGGTATATACCTTTTTGAATTCATCTGTCTTTTTTAATGATTCTGAAAAAAGCATTCAGTTTTTTCCTCTGAAATTATAAACAGACATTTTTAATAAATACAGATTCATATTTAATAAAAAAGGCCACATATAAATGCGGCCTCAACTGTCATGCTGACAATTTCTTTCTTCCCTTGAATCTTCTGGAAGCTAATACCTTTCTTCCTCCGGGAGTACTCATTCTTGCTCTGAAGCCATGCACTCTCTTCCTCTGAAGCTTATGCGGCTGGAATGTCATTTTTGCCATTGTAAACACACCTCCTTCTTATACGACTCGTTTTCCTGAAATAATCTGTTTCCATCAGGAAACAAATTACTGATTTTATTTGTTAACATCCTGTGTGGAAAAAATCTTTTTCATTATATATAATTTATGCCTTTTCGTCAAGCCGTAAAGCCTTGAAAAAACTGGGAAAAATAGCAAAAAAGTTTTCCACTTTCTTTTTACAAGATATGGTATTACAATAATTTTTCCACACCCAAATGTTGATATTGTGGAAAAGTTGTGTATTACTTTTTAATAACTTATTGTATCCACAATTTGTGGATAACCTGTGGATAAATTTGTAGATAATACGCGTATAACTTTCTAAAATGTGGAAAAACAGGGTGTTCCTTTTGTGTGTTTATAAAAAGAGGCTTTTGTGTATTTCTTGCAAATCAATATAATTAACTTTTTTAATAAAAAAAGTTATCCACATATGCAGGTAGTTTGCTATTTTCAGGTGTTTAAGATAAAATAAGAAGAGTTTGATGCTCTTAGTGTGGATGATTATCCCATTATTCATCATGCAAAGAAAAAAGTTTTCAGGGAGTTTATATGGCAACGGAAGAAATTACTCAGATATTACAACATAGCTGGGATACGATTAAGGATACAATCAGGGAGGAATCCGGTATTACTGATATTTCATATCGTACCTGGATCGAACCGCTTACTTTTTATGAATACAAAAACAATACTGTTTCTGTACTCATTCCTTCAGATAATAATATTGCTCTTAGTTATATTGTAAATCATTATGAAAATTTTTTTAAAGTTGCTATTTCAGAGCTCATTGATAATACAGTTGATATTGTTTTCCTATTAAATAAGGATATTCTCAATATACAAGAAAAAATATCTGATCAGGACGAACCAAAAATTCCTTATAATAATATCAATTATGAGAATTCAAACCTGAATCCCAAATACAGATTTGATACTTTTGTAGTTGGAAGTAATAACAAATTTGCACATTCCGCTGCACTTGCAGTTGCTGAATCTCCGGGTGAATCCTATAATCCTTTATTTCTTTACGGTGGCGCCGGACTTGGAAAAACACATCTGATGCATTCTATCGGCCACTTTATTATGGAACACAATGCTCGTGCCAAGGTTTTATATGTTACATCCGAACAGTTTACGAATGAAGTTATTGAGTCAATCAGAAGTGGAAAAACAGAAGCAATGTCAAAACTTCGGGAAAAATATAGAACTGTTGATGTCCTTATGGTTGATGATGTACAGTTTATTATAGGAAAAGAAAGCACACAGGAAGAATTTTTTCATACCTTTAACGAACTGCATCAGGCAGGTAAACAGATTATTCTTTCCTCTGATAAACCTCCAAAAGAAATGGAAACGCTGGAAGAAAGATTTAGATCCCGTTTTGAAATGGGACTGATTGCTGATATTCAAGCTCCTGATTATGAAACCAGAATGGCAATTCTTCGCAGAAATTCTGATAATTATGGAAAAAAAATAGATGATGAAGTATTTGAATACATTGCCACAAATATTAAATCAAATATCCGTGAGCTGGAAGGCGCATATAATAAAATTATTGCTTATTCAAGACTCAATAATGTGGATATTACACTTGAAAATACGAAAGAAGCTCTAAAAGATATTATTTATCCTGATCAATCTAAAGTTATTACAGCCTCTCTTATCACCAGTACCGTATGTGAACAATTTGGAATCAAGCAGGAAGAAATTCTTTCACGAAAAAGAAATGCAGAAATTGTTCTTCCAAGACAGGTTGTTATGTATCTTTGCAGGGAGCTGACAGATTCCTCTCTTGAAGAAATCGGCAAATCACTTGGTAAAAAAGATCATACTACTGTTATGAGCGGTATAAATAAAATAAAGAACAGATTGAAAACAGATGATGAATTGAATAAAAATATTGATATAATAATGAAGAAACTCAATCCAACTTTATGACTTTATGTATATTCCTACTTTCAGAATGTTGATATTTCTGTTTATAACATTGTTAATTGTATGCTGAAAAGTTATTGATAGGTAATTTACCATTTTTATGAAAAAGAAACAATGTTGAAAAAAGGCAGCTTTTCTACATCAGTTCTATCACTTATCAACGCGCTTTGAATTGTAAAAAAACCTTATAAATTGTATAATAGAATGGGTTTTGCACTTATCTACATCCCTTATTAAGTCTCTTATGATTTTATTATTTATATATTTTTATTTTTTCGCGGGAAGGGAGTTATCAACAAATGAAATTTGTTTGTTCAAAATCAAATCTTTTAAACGGATTACAGATTGTATCAAAAGCAGTTCCATCAAAAACTACAATGTCTATCTTGCAGTGTATTTTAATTGACGCTACAGAAGGTGCGATCAAATTTATAGCCAACGATATGGAACTTGGTATTCAGACAACGGTAGAAGGAAATATTGTTGATCGCGGTTTTATAGCTTTGGATGCAAAGATATTTTTTGATATTGTCAGAAAACTTCCGGACAATGATGTGACAATTGAATCGGATGAAGCAAGTAAAGTAACCATCAGTTGTGAAAAGGCTAAGTTTAATATTATTGGCAGAACAGGTGATGATTTTACCTATCTTCCGTCAATAGAAAAAATAGATGGAATTAAAGTATCCCAATTTACACTTAAAAATATTATTACACAGACTATTTTTTCAATTGCTGAAAATGATGCGAATAAAATGATGAGCGGGGAGTTTTTTGAAGTAGACGGTTCTGTCATGAAACTGGTGTCACTGGATGGACATCGTATTTCTATCCGTAAAGTCGAATTAACGGATTCATATCCTGTGAAAAAAGTAGTTGTTCCCGGGAAAACATTGAGTGATATCAGTAAAATTCTGACTGATAGTACGGAAAGTATTGTCAGCATTTATTTTACAGACAAACATATATTGTTTGAGTTTGATTCTACGATTGTGGTTTCAAGGTTGATAGAAGGAGAATATTTCAATATTGACCAGATGTTATCAAGTGATTATGAGACAAAGGTTACGATAAATCGCAGAGAATTATTGGAGTGTATTGATCGTGCTACGCTTCTTGTAAAAGAGGGAGATAAAAAACCTGTTATTATATCCATTGAAGAAGGTCAGATGGAATTGAAAATTAATTCCACTGTAGGAAGTATGGATGAAAGAGTTGATATTGAGAAGCAGGGAAAAGATTTAAAAATCGGATTTAATCCCAAGTTTCTGATTGATGCACTTAGAGTAATTGAAGACGAGACAGTTGATATTTATCTGGTAAATCCAAAAGCACCATGTTTTATAAAAGATGCTGACGCAGCTTATATTTATCTGATTCTGCCTGTGAATTTTACAACGGTTGATTGATTAAAAGGCTGTATTTAAAGAATACAGCAATATGAGGCAAAAATGAAAATAATTAAGTTACGTGAATCAGATGATTTTATTAGATTAGGGCAGGCGTTAAAAAAAGCAGGCATGGAGAATTCCGGTGTAGATGCCAAATATGATATACAGAACGGTCTTGTAAAAGTAAATGGCGAGACAGATACCAGAAGAGGCAGAAAACTGTATCATGGTGATGTAGTGGAATATAACGGAGAGCAGGTTAGAATTGAGAAATGATCATTAAATCATTAGAACTTGCTGATTTCAGGAATTATGAAGAGCTGAAAATAGAATTCAGCAGTGGAACCAACATACTCTATGGTGATAATGCTCAGGGTAAAACGAATATTCTGGAAGCTATTTTTCTCTCTGCAACTACAAAATCGCATAAAGGAAGTAAGGATCGGGAAATAATCAGGTTTGGACAGGAAGAAGCGCATATTCGCACTATTTTAGAGAAAGATGGTGCTGAGTATCGCCTTGACATGCATTTAAGAAAAAGTAAATCAAAAGGTATCGCGATTGATGGGCAGAAAATAAAAAAGGCAGCAGATCTGGTTGGAAAACTGAATGTTGTATTTTTCTCGCCTGAAGATTTAACAATCATAAAAAATGGGCCTGCTGAGAGAAGACGTTTTTTGGATCTGGAGCTTTGTCAGTTGGATCAGTCTTATTTATATAATCTTACGCGTTATAATAAAATTATTTTACAGAGAAACAAGATGTTGAAAGATTTATATGAACATCCGGAATATAAAGTGGTTCTGGATGTTCAGGATAAACAGCTGATTGAGTATGGTTCAAAGGTGATCAGCATAAGAGAAAAGTTTATCAGTGATCTGAATCAGATTATCGGACCGATACATAGAAAACTGACAGGTGAAAAAGAAAACCTTTGTATTTTTTATGAACCAAATGTAAAAACAGAGGAATTTGAAGATAAAATAAGACGCTCCAGAGATAGAGATATCTTTTTAAAACAAACTACGGTAGGTCCTCAAAAAGATGATTTTTCATTTATAGTTAAGAGTGAAAATAACGAAAAAGAAATAGATATCAGAAAATATGGATCTCAGGGACAGCAGAGAACTGCATCTTTATCACTGAAACTTTCGGAAATTGAAATTGTAAAGAAAACAAAAAAAGAGAATCCGGTGTTACTGTTGGACGATGTCTTATCAGAACTTGACAGCAGCAGGCAGAATTATCTGCTAAATACAATTGGAGGTATTCAGACAATTATTACCTGTACAGGTCTTGATGAGTTTGTAAATAACAGGTTTGAAATAGATAAATTATTTAAAATAGAAAATGGAACGGTAACAGGCGAGCATTAGTGTAATGATGCATAAAGTTATGGGCAAACTGAAATCATAAAACAGTATTTTAGATTTGTTTATTGGAGGAATCAATGGGTAACGAAGAAGTACAGTATGGAGCAGACCAGATTCAAATTCTGGAAGGACTTGAAGCAGTCAGAAAAAGACCTGGAATGTACATTGGTACAACAGCCAGTCGCGGTCTGCATCATCTGGTATATGAAATCGTGGATAATTCGGTAGATGAAGCACTTGCCGGAGTCTGTGATCATATCGAAGTAACCATTAATCAGGATAATACAATATGTGTTACAGATAACGGAAGAGGAATACCGGTAGGTGTAAATCATAAATCAGGTTTGACCGGTGTTGAAGTCGTATTTACAATTTTGCATGCCGGTGGAAAATTTGGCGGTGGGGGATACAAAGTGTCAGGTGGTCTGCATGGTGTAGGCGCATCTGTAGTAAATGCTCTTTCTGACTGGCTGGAAGTAGAAGTTTGTCATGAAGGAAAAGTATACAAACAAAGATATGAAAAGGGTAAGGTGTGTTATCCGCTGAAGGTAATAGGGGATTGTGAAGAAGGCAGAACCGGAACAAAAGTTACATTTAAGCCTGACGAAACAATTTTTAAAGAAACAACCGAATTTGAGTATGATATTCTGAAACAACGTCTTCGTGAAATGGCATTTCTGACAAAAGGACTTAAAATAACATTAAGAGATCTCAGAGTAGAAGAAGGAGAAAAGCCAAGAGAAGAACATTTTCATTATGAGGGCGGAATAAAAGAATTTGTTTATTATCTGAATAAGAACAAGACAGTTGTATATGATCAGATTATGTATTTTGAAGGAGATAAGAATAATGTGCATGTGGAAGTTGCTTTTCAGCACAATGATTCTTATACAGAGAGTACTTATGCTTTTGTAAATAATATCAATACTCCGGAAGGTGGAACGCATCTGGAAGGTTTTAAAATTGCCCTTACAAAAACATTTAATGATTATGCAAGAGCAAATAAAATGCTGAAGGAAAGCGATGAAAATTTAAGCGGAGAAGATATTCGTGAAGGACTGACTTCTATCATCAGTGTCAAAATAGAAGATCCTCAGTTTGAAGGACAGACCAAACAGAAACTTGGTAATACAGAGGCACGTGGTGCGGTTGCAGGTATTGTGGGAGAGCAGCTTACTTATTTTCTGGAGCAAAATCCTTCTATTGCGAAAATTGTACTGGATAAGTCTATCATGGCGCAGCGTGCAAGAGATGCAGCAAGAAAGGCAAGAGATCTGACGAGAAGAAAATCTGCGTTGGATGGATTGGGGCTTCCTGGAAAACTGGCAGACTGTTCAGATAAAGATCCTAAAAACTGTGAGATATTCATTGTTGAGGGAGATTCTGCAGGTGGATCTGCAAAGACAGCAAGAAGTCGTGCGACACAGGCAATTTTACCGCTGCGTGGAAAAATTCTGAATGTAGAAAAAGCAAGAGTCGACAGAATATACGGAAATGCTGAAATTAAAGCAATGATTACAGCATTTGGGACAGGAATTCATGAAGATTTTGATATTTCCAAGCTTCGTTATAATAAGATTATTATTATGACAGATGCCGATGTAGATGGAGCCCATATTGCGACACTTATGCTGACATTTTTATACAGGTTTATGCCTGATCTGATTAAGGATGGGCATGTTTTTCTTGCACAGCCGCCACTTTACAAACTTGAAAAAAGCAGACAGGTATGGTATGCATACAGCGATGATGAGTTAAACAAGATTCTTTCCGAAGTAGGAAGAGATCAGAACAATAAAATACAGCGTTATAAAGGACTTGGTGAAATGGATCCGGAACAGTTATGGGAAACAACAATGGATCCGGAAAGAAGAATACTGCTTCGTGTAAATTTAAATGAAGAAGCAGAATCTGATATCGATATAACCTTTACAACACTGATGGGTGACAAAGTAGAACCCAGAAGAGATTTTATTGAAAAAAATGCAAAATTTGTAAAGAATCTGGATGTTTAAGAAAATGCCCTGCATAGAGGAAAAAAATGGCTGAAAATAATAATAAAAACGGTAATGGAGAAGAAAACGGGATAAGTGATGATATATTTGACAACAATATTACCACTGACCGGATTCATGAAGTTGATCTGAAAAAGACGATGGAAACATCGTATATTGATTATGCGATGAGTGTAATCGCGGCACGTGCGCTTCCGGATGTACGGGATGGTATGAAGCCGGTGCAAAGACGTGTTCTGTTTTCCATGATTGAATTGAATAACGGTCCGGATAAACCACATCGAAAATGTGCGCGTATCGTCGGTGATACAATGGGTAAATATCATCCACATGGAGATTCTTCCATTTATGGAGCACTTGTTAATATGGCACAGCCATGGTCTATGCGATATTGTCTGGTAGACGGACATGGAAATTTTGGTTCTGTCGATGGTGATAGCCCTGCGGCAATGCGATATACGGAAGCAAGGTTATCCAAAATATCAACAGAGATGATTGCTGATATCAATAAAGATACCGTAGACTTTGTGCCAAATTTTGATGAAACAGAGAAAGAGCCGACTGTTCTGCCCAGCAGATTCCCTAATTTGCTGGTAAATGGAACAACAGGAATTGCTGTCGGAATGGCAACCAATATACCGCCTCATAACCTCAGAGAAGTTATTCAGGCAGTAAATAAAATGATAGATAATAAGATAGAGGAAGATCGGGATACAGAAATAGATGAACTGTTATCAATTGTAAAGGCGCCGGATTTTCCTACAGGTGGTATCATTTTGGGTACCAGAGGTGCGGAAGAAGCATACCGTACAGGTCGTGGAAAGGTCATATGCCGTGGTGTTACCGATATAGAAACACTGCCAAATGGTAAAAACAGAATCATCGTAACGGAGCTTCCTTATCTTGTAAACAAAGCAAATATGATTTCGAAAATTGCAGATCTGGTAAAAACAAAGAAGCTGGATGGAATTACAGCGCTTCGTGATGAATCAGATCGCGAAGGAATGAGAATCGTAATAGAGCTCAGACATGATATTAATCCAAATGTCATGCTGAACAAATTGTATAAACATACACAGCTTCAGGATTCCTTTGGAATCATTATGCTTTCTCTTGTAAATAATGAGCCTAAAATTTTAAGTTTGACTGAAATGCTGAAATATTATATACAGCATCAGGAAGAAGTCGTAACAAGAAGAACCAGATATGATCTGAATAAAGCAGAAGAAAGAAATCATATTCTGGAAGGTTTACTGATCGCACTGGATAATATTGATGAAGTAATCAAAATTATCAGAGGAAGTGCAAATGTTCAGGTTGCAAAAGAACAGTTAATGGCAAGATTTGGACTAAGTGATGCACAGTCTCAGGCAATTGTTGATATGAGGCTGCGTACGCTTACAGGTCTGGAGCGGGATAAGATTGAACAGGAGCATGCAGAACTCCTAAAAAGAATTGAGGAGTTAAAAGCCATTCTTGCAGATAAAAAAATTCTTCTTGGTGTAATTAAAACAGAAATAACAGAAATTGCCAATAAATATGGTGATGACAGAAGAACACAGATCGGACATGATGATTCGGAAATTGATATGGAAGATCTGATTCCAAATGTTAATACTGTGATTGCAATGACAAATCTTGGATATATCAAGAGAATGTCTATTGATAATTTCAGAGCACAAAATCGCGGCGGGCATGGTATTAAAGGGATAGCCACAATAGAAAATGATTATGTGGAAGATCTGTTAATGACAACAACACATAATTATCTGATGTTCTTTACCAATCAGGGAAGAGTATACAGATTAAAAGCCTATCAGGTTCCGGAAGCATCCAGAACATCCAGAGGAATAGCAATTGTAAACTTATTACAGCTTAATCCCGGAGAAAAAGTTTCTGCGACAATTCCGATAAAAGAGTTTGATGAAGGCAGAAATCTGTTCATGGTTACCAAAAAGGGAACCGTGAAAAAAACAAGAATTGAAGAATTCGCAAATGTGCGCAAAAATGGACTTACAGCAATCAACCTTAAGGAGGATGATGAGCTGATCGAAGTGAAAACGACAAATGAAAATTCTGAGATTTTCCTTGTTACTAAAAATGGTATGTGTATCAGATTCAGAGAGACAGATGTTCGCCCGACAGGACGTACCTCCATGGGTGTGCGTGGAATGATGATCAGTGACCAGGATGAAATCATCGGGATGCAGCTAAATTCACAGGGAGACTCTCTTCTGGTTGTATCGGAAAAAGGTTATGGAAAACGTACAAAACTGCAGGATTTTCATTTACAGCAACGAGGCGGAAAAGGCGTAAAATGTTATAAGATTATGGAAAAAACCGGTTATGTAGTTGGTGTGAAAGCGGTGTGTGAAGAACATGAAATTATGATGATCACTACGGGTGGAATTATTATTCAGCTTCGCATGTCTGAGATATCCATTTACAGCAGAATAACATCGGGCGTCAGGATGATTCATTTGGATCAGGATGTTATAGTAGCCAAGATTGCCAAAGTAAGAGAAAAGGTGTCTGACGGAGATCATGAGTTTGACAATATAGAAGATGCAATGGAAGATATTCCGGAAGGGCATCAATCAGAAATGGTGGATTCTGAAGAAGAAATCGATGATATTTTAGGTGAAGAAGAGATTGATTCTGAAGAAACAGAGCAGGATTCTACTGAAGAATAATCAAAAGGGATGGTATGGAAATGCCATCCCTTTTAGTACACAATATGCTTTTACAGATAGAAGGAGGCACACATGAATGTTGCATTGTTGATTTCTGAATTATGTAATAGTCGAATTATGGAAATCTGTCAGGGTGCTTCTTTGGCTGCAAAAAGATTGGGAATTACGCTTGTAATTGTACCAGGGGGAAAACTGATTAATATTCAGGATACACAAACTTTATCAGATCAGTTATATGTGCTTCAAAATAATTTGAATTATAACTATGTGATAAATAACAATTTTGATGCAGTAATTGTTGATATTGATGAAATAGGACGTAATGTCATTATTCTGAAAAAAGAAGCTTTTTTGAATAAATTTGGAGATATCCCGGTTCTGACTTTAAGTGAAATGGAAGGATATTTATGTGCAGTACAGGGAAATGAGAGAGTAGACCGGCAAATTGGATATAATGCTGTATACAGGACATCATACTATTTTGAAAATCAGAAATTCCCAATAAAAATAGAAAATGTAATGGATTCTTCTTTTTTGGAACAAAATAACAGAGATATGTTCAATATCAGCATTTCAAAAATGGCAGAAACATTATTACTTTGCGAACAGAAAAAAGAAGTTGAATATAGTACTGTATTAAATCGTGCAATCAGAACATATTTTAATAATGCTGCTGTTTTTATTTATGATGAGCAGGAAAGTATTTCTGATACGAGATGGAATATACCTGAGTATACTAATATATGTGCAATGGTATCAGATGGCAATATTGTTAAAAATGACAAAAAAAATATAAAAATAAAAACCGCCGATTTGGTAAAGAATCTTAATCTTATGATGGAAAAAAATAAAGTCTGGATTATGAAGAATATTTTTCTGGAAGAAAGGCAGCTGGGACTGGGATTTTATGAGATGAACGAAGGACTTATGATTCCAGGAACTGACAGTTTGATTTCAGCAATTATTGCAGGATTCATAAAGATTGAAAGAAATGGACAGAAGAAAACTGATCTTGAAAAAGAACTTTTGGAATGCCAGGAAGAACTTGCAAGAGATGATTCCGTACTGGATCATATTGGAGATCGGGATCAAATGACGGGAATATATAACAGAAGAGGTTTTTTTGCCGCAGCATACGATAGACTCAAGCAGAAATTTCTGCAGGGGACATTTGCTATTGTTGCATATATAGATATTGATTCGATTAAGAATATCAATGAAATATATGGCAGAGAAGAAGGGGATTATGCAGTAAGACGGGTTTCTGATATTCTGAATAAGGTTTTCGGGCAGGAATGTGTAATTGGAAGAATCAGAGGAGATGAATTTGCCATTTTGCTGATTTCCGAAGCGGAAGGACGTGCAGAGGAATTTCGTTCACAGATGACACATCAGAATGCATTGTTGATGTCTGATGTAAGCAAGCCATATTTGATGCATCTGCAGTTTTCAATCTGTGAATTTCAATACAGTGATACGCTGTTACTTCGTGATATGTTAATGGAAACGGATAATAATCTAAAGAAAATAAAAATACAGGAACAAAACAATTTGATCGAATAGACGAGGTCAAAAGCATGAAGAAATTAATACTATCTTGCACAAATTTATTCTCTATTGGAAAAGTGATTGACAAAAAGATAATTAAAAACTATACTTCATTAAAATAAAGCAGTAAAGTATACGGAATAAACCAATGATCAAGAAGAGTAAATATGGACATCATTTTCAGAGAGTCTTCGGTTGGTGGGAGAAGGCAATGACGAAATATTGAATGGACTTGAGAGGGTAGCCTGAAACCGGAAGGGAGTAGGTGCTGACGGGAACCTGTACCGTTATCAATCAGGTGCATATGTTAGTATGCAAACGAGCGGATAATATGAAATCATATTATCAATGTGGGTGGTACCGCAGAAGCTCTTACATTAAATGTAAGGCCTTTGTCCCAGAGAAATCTGGACAAAGGCTTTTTTTGCGTACAAAAAAGAAAAAGATGAAAGAAATATTCTTTCGAAAAAAGGAGAAAACAGATGATTAAAGAAGCAATCGGACAGGTCATAAAAGGTGAAGATCTTGATTATGATTCCATGAAGGAAGTAATGAATGAGATGATGGATGGAACAGCAACACAGGCCCAGATGGGAAGTTTTCTGACAGGACTTCGTATGAAAGGGGAAACGGTTACAGAAATTACAGCCTGTGCAACTGTAATGAGAGAAAAAGGAATCAAGATTAATCCAGTAAAAGATGTTATGGAAATTGTCGGAACCGGAGGAGATGAAACAGGTACCTTTAATATATCCACAACAGCAGCGTTTGTAGTTGCGGCAGCCGGAATTCCGGTTGCAAAACACGGAAATCGAAGCGTATCTTCTAAAAGTGGTGCGGCGGATGTCCTCGAAAAGCTTGGTGTAAATATCAACATTGAACCGGAGCAAATGGAAAAAGTACTAAAGCAAACCGGAATATGCTTTCTGTTCGCACAAAAATATCATGCCTCTATGCGCTATGCAGCCCCTGTCAGAAAAGAAATGGGTGCAAGAACAATATTCAATATTCTGGGACCTCTTGCAAATCCGGCAGGAGCAAAAATGCAGCTGATGGGCGTATATGATAAAAAACTGGTAGAGCCATTGGCACAGGTTTTATCTAATCTGGGTGTAGTAAGAGGGGTTGCAGTGTGCGGATGTGACGGAATTGATGAAGTAACACTTTCTGGGCCGACCTGTGTATGTGAGATCAGAAACGGAGAACTTTCTTCCTACGAAATTACACCGGAGCAATTTGGACTGAAAAGATGTGAACTGAAAGATCTGCTCGGAGGAGATCCGGAACAGAATGCCCAGATTACAAAAGATATTTTAAGCGGAAAAGAAAAAGGACCCAAAAGGGAAGTTGTTGTTATAAATGCTGCAGTGGCAATGTATCTTGGGATAGATGGTGTTTCTATAGCTGATTGTATAAAAAAGGCAGAAGAAATTCTGGACAGTAAAAAGGCATATGAGAAAATGGAAGCATTTGTCAGAGCAACCAATTTCTTTGGAGAAAAAAAATGATTCTGGATGAGCTTGTTCATGCGACACGAAAAAGAGTCGAAAAAGAAAAAAAAGAATGCACAATGCAGGAAATGATAATGTTTGCACAAAAGAAAACAAATACAACAGAAGAAAGGTATTCTTTTGAAGAAGCATTATCCGGACCGGGAATGCACATGATCTGCGAAATTAAGAAAGCTTCTCCTTCGAAAGGAATAATTGCAACTGATTTTCCATATGTTGATATTGCAAAAGAATATGAAGAAGCAGGGTGTGATGCAATTTCGGTATTAACGGAACCGGACTTTTTCAAGGGAAATATTCGCTATCTGAAGGAAATTTATGAAAGTGGAATCAAAACGCCTCTTTTACGAAAAGATTTTACAATTGACAGTTATATGATTTATCAGGCAAAGGTAAATGGTGCAAGTGCTATTCTATTGATCTGTGCCATCTTACGGGATGAACAGATCAGGGAATACCTCAGACTGGCAGACAGCATTGGTTTGTCGGCCATTGTTGAAGCACATGATGAAGAAGAAATTGAAAGAGCACTTGCAGCGGGAGCAAGAATAATTGGTGTAAACAACAGAAATTTAAAAGATTTTTCAATCGATATGAATAACAGTATTCGACTTAGAAAAATGGTTCCGGCAGACAGGATTTTTGTTGCAGAAAGTGGTATTCAAAATAGAGCGGATGTTGAAAGGCTTTATCAGGCAGGAATAAATGCAGTTCTGATCGGCGAAACATTTATGAAAGCAAAAAATAAAAAGGAATTAATGCAACAATTTCATTTTGGCATAAATGATAATCAGTAAGCCAATATAATAGGGAGCAAAATGGTAAAAATCAAGATATGCGGAATTACAACAGAAGAAGACTGTGAGATTATGAATTGCTATCAGCCTGATTACTGCGGCTTTGTGTTTGCAGGAAGTAAACATAAACTGACTGATCAAAAAGCTGCCGGATTACGAAATTTATTGAAAATGGATATTCCTGCAGTTGGTGTGTTTGTAAACGAACCGATTGCGCATATTATGGCATTGTATCAGGCTGGTATTATTCAGATCATACAGCTGCATGGAGATGAAGATAATGAATACATACAAAAGCTGTATAAAAAAATACAAACGAGTGAAGAAAAGGATATAACTACCCTGCAGGAAAAAGGAAAAGGACTTCAGATTATCAAAGCAATCAGAGCAGAAAATAAAGAAAAAATCAAAGACGCCGAAAAAATGCAATGTGATATGCTTCTGATTGATGCCTATGATAAAAACATTGCAGGAGGAACGGGGAAAAAAATCGATGTAAAAATGATCCCGAAGATGCACAAACCATACATCATTGCTGGCGGGATAAATGCAGAAAATATGACAGAGATAATGAAGCAAACAGATCCCTATGCAATTGATATCAGTTCCGGAGCAGAAACAGACGGACACAAAGACTGGCATAAAATGGAAAAAATCATGTATGGTTTCAACCGGTATAATCGTAAAATATGAATTTATCCAAGCTACTACAACAAAATTGTAAAGAAAGTAGTGCAAAATGTATATAAAAGAATAAGTGAAGTGCATAAAAGTAAACGAAAAGTGCACAAAAAGCAAAATAGAAATATAAAAAAGCAAAAGAAAAATAAATAAAACCATTCAGATAGTCAAAGATGCAAGAAGCATGGAAATGAGGAAAAATGGGAACAATAGGAAGATTTGGAGAATATGGCGGGCAATATATTCCTGAAACACTCATGAACGCAGTACAGGAACTGGAAGCGGCATATAATCAGTATAAAAGTGATCCGGCATTTGTTGCGGAACTGGATGATTTGATGAAAAACTATGCAGGTCGTCCGTCGATTCTGTATGAAGCAAAAAAAATGTCAAAAGATCTTGGAGGAGCCAAAATATATTTAAAGCGGGAAGATCTGAACCATACAGGATCACACAAAATCAATAATGTGCTGGGACAGATTCTGCTTGCCAAAAAAATGGGAAAAACAAGAGTAATAGCAGAAACAGGCGCAGGGCAGCATGGAGTCGCTACAGCGACAGTTGCTGCTTTGATGGATATGGAATGTGAAATATTTATGGGGAAAATAGATACCGACAGGCAAGCACTTAATGTATACAGAATGAAACTGCTTGGTGCAAAAGTGAATTCTGTTACAACCGGAACCCAAACGCTTAAGGATGCGGTAAATGCCGCAATGCGCGAATGGACCAGTAGAATTGATGATACACACTATGTTCTGGGTTCGGTTATGGGCCCCCATCCATTTCCTACAATAGTAAGAGATTTTCAGAAAGTGATCGGAAAAGAAATTAAAGAACAGATGTTGGAAAAGGAAGGAAGATTGCCGGATGCGGTACTTGCCTGTGTCGGAGGGGGTTCGAATGCAATGGGCGCTTTCTATGAATTTATACCAGATAAAGAAGTAGAACTGATTGGATGTGAAGCAGCAGGTGAGGGAGCCGACACACCAAGAACAGCAGCAACAATGGCTACCGGATCACTTGGAATTTTTCATGGAATGAAGTCCCTTTTTTGTCAGGATAAATATGGACAAATTGCCCCAGTATACTCGATTTCGGCAGGTCTGGATTATCCCGGGATAGGACCGGAACACGCATATCTGGCAAAAGAAGGCAGAGCCAGATATGTTCCCGTAACAGATGAAGAAGCGGTACAGGCGTTTGAATATCTTTCAAAGGAAGAGGGAATTATCCCGGCAATTGAAAGTGCACATGCAATTGCCTATGCGATGAAATTAGCGCCGACCATGCGAAAAGATCAGATTATTGTAGTAAACATATCCGGACGAGGAGACAAGGATGTTGCAGCAATTGCCAGATACAGAGGAGAAGATCTGCATGACTGAACGATGCTGAAAAATCTGTATTTACGAGAAAAAACGCGGAAAGGTTTGTGGAAATGGACAAAAAAGAAATAGCAAGCGCATTTAATCATGGAAAAGCATTAATTACATTTATAACAGGTGGAGACCCGGATCTTGAAACAACTGAGAAATTATTATATACAATGCAAAAAGCAGGGGCTGATCTGATTGAAATCGGAATTCCATTTTCGGATCCGATTGCAGAGGGACCGGTAATTCAGGAAGCAAATGAGCGTGCGCTTTCAAATGGGTGTACGACCGATCGCTTATTTGATACGGTCAAAAAAGTTCGGGAAAATGGAACTGTAACAATACCAATTGTATATCTGACTTATATTAATCCGATTTTTACATATGGAAAAGAAAAGTTCATGAAAAGATGTATAGAATGCGGCATCAGTGGATTGATCATACCGGATTTGCCATTTGAGGAAAAAGATGAAATTGCAGATGTCTGTAAAATGTATCAGATAGATCTGATTTCCATGATCGCGCCCACTTCAGAAGAGCGTATTCAAAAAATTGCGGCACAGGCAACCGGTTTTCTTTATGTTGTTTCTTCTATGGGAGTAACCGGAATGCGAAATGAAATCAGAACAGATCTGGATGCAATGCTTCGTCTGGTACGAAATGTATCTGACATACCGACAGCAATCGGATTTGGGATTTCCAATCCGGAACAAGCCGGGGAAATGGCGCAAAAAGCGGACGGAGCGATTGTCGGTTCCGCTATTGTCAAGATTATTGGGAAATCTGGAAAGGATTGTGTTTTGGAAGTGGAAAAGTTTGTCAGTCAGCTTCGGGCGGGTGTTGATCAGGCATAAGACAGAAATGCCTTATAAAAGCGTCTCTGCACGATTATGGCATATGTATTATAATATTACATATTAACCTTATAAAATAAAGAAATGATATAAGTGCAGAAGGAAAACAGAAAATGTCAGAAAAAAAGATACTTTGTACAATGTGTAATATTTCAAAAAGTTATGAAAAAAAAGCGGCTCCAATTTTGGGGCTGCTTAATCTGTCCATATATGAAAATGAGATCATAGGAATAAAAGGATCAAATGGTGCCGGTAAGAGTACATTACTGAAAATGATCGCAGGCATATTACAGCCGGACCTGGGAAGCTGTACCTATTCAGAAAAGGTCAGATCCCAAATTTCCTATGTGCCGCAGGAAATTTCATTGTATCAGACAATGACAGGGTTTCAAAATCTTAAATTCTGGGGAATAGCACAAGGATTGCCGGATAAAGCAATCAAACTAAGGAGTAAATGGCTTTTATCCCAATTACAGCTGAGCGAAAAAGAAAATAAAAAAGTATTTACTTATTCGGGCGGCATGAAAAGACGGCTTCACCTGGCGAGTGCACTGATGGCAACACCTAAAATATTATTACTGGATGAGCCTACCGTAGGAGCGGACATAGAATCGATGCACATGATTCTGGATCTGCTCGTGCATTTCAGGAACATAGGGTGTGGAATTGTACTGGTTTCGCATCAGGAAGCTGAACTGGAAAAGATCTGTGATAGAATTCTGGTTCTTGAAAATGGAAGTCTGACAGAAGAACTGGTATGTTTATGAGTGCATTTCGAGCAGTATTATACAAAGATTTCAAACTTTTTCTCCAAAAATCAGGGTTTCTGGTTATTCTGCTACCATTCCTTCTGGCGCTTCTTCTGTCTGCAGGAATATCTGATATCAGTAAACAAACGGTTGTCCAGCCGTTTCAAATTGCGGTAAGAGATCAGGATAATACAATCATGTCCAGATCACTTATTTCACAGATCAAAAAAGTGGATATCTTTTCGCAGGTAACAAGGATTACGGATGAGACGGATCAAGAGGTACTGGCGGACGGAAATGTTGCGGTAATTACTATTCCCCATAATTTTTTTTATGATATGTACCAGACAACCCAGGAAAATACAGTTATAAAGGTTCGTTTAAATAGAAACAGAAAAGTTGATGCGATGATTTTTCAGTCTGTTTTCACCTCTATTATGGATATGATTCATTCGGAATGGGCATCTGAGCGTAGTGTTTATCTGTTGCAGTATGGGAAGCTGACAAATGATCAGGAAATCAGTTTGTTTTATGAAGCATCCGATCTGCTTTTGAAAGATGCACTTGGAAGGCAAAACGTGTTTGATTCAGCACAACAGATAGCGGATACGGTAAAAGATATGGGAAGACGTTTAGCTGCAACGATACTTACAGTCATGTTTCTCTATATCAGTACAGAAGCTGTAAAAACACTTCCAGAAGAGCTGCGGCTTGGTATAATGCCAAGATTTCATGCTTTTGGTGGAAAACTTTTCGATTTTATTCTTTCCAAGTGGATAATGTCACTTGTTCTGTCTGCACCAACAGTATTACTTATCTTTTTATGGCAGAAACCGACAAATTTCATGATGTTTTTTCTTTTTATGTCGATTCTGCAAATTTTTGCATTTCTGCTGATGCTGGCGATCAGCATATGGACACAGGATTCATTACAGACACAGCGATGGGGGAATTTACTGTTACTCTTTTCTCTGGTTGCAGGGGGAACGCTTTGGCCGGACAATTTTCTGATACCGGAAATTGCCTGGATTAAGAATCTGAATTTTTCCTATTATGCGGATATTGGGTTAAGGCTGATAATTCAGAATGAGAAAATCAGTATGCTCCTTTTTGAAATCAGCCCGATTTTGTCGATAATAATATTGCTGTATCTGGTTTTATGGATGAAAATTTTTCATATTGAAAGAAAAACTTTTCCGGTAAAACAGTTTTGTTATGAAGAAAAAAATGGAATAGATTCCCTTGAAAAAGAAAAGAAGCAAATAAATCGGACTAATACAGAATGCGCTATAAATAATACATGGATAAGCATATTCAGGATGACAATAATGAAGCTGAATTCCATCGTGGGAGGTGTTCCATTAGCAATTGCGACGGTTCTGGTAATCCTGTTTTGCGGAATAATGGCGGGGTCACTTACAAACGGTAAAACGGAGATGATACATCTTGGCATCTTAGATCAGGATGGCAGCATGCAATCTGAGCAGCTGATACAAAATCTGATGAAAACAGAAGGAATAAAAGTTTTTTATGTTGATCATACAAAGAAAGGAAGAAAAGCCGCCAAGAAAGCCCTTCTCAATGGACAGATAGAAGGTCTTCTGACCATCAGAGCAGGATACGGGACAGCGTTATCGGATAATCCGAGAAGAGTGCTTCATTATGAAAGCACTTCGTCCGCACTTTCTGCACAGGGCGTCAGAGAAATAATCGCAGGAGAAGTCACTTCGCAAAAATGCCGGGAAAGGGCAGTGGTAATTGCAGAAAATAAAGAAAAGCGGAAATTGAACGAAACAGAAAAACAGCATTTGGAGAATTTAATTGTAGAACAGGAAAGACAGCTGCCCATGTACTATCATATAGAAATGGCAGATGGAAGTGTACCGAAGGACCCCTTTGTTCCACAAAGAATAAGTTTTGCAGCGCTTTGCACGCTTCTGTTACTGTTTACGGCAGCTTCCTGGTGTGAAAGTCCGGACAGCAAACTGGTAAATGTACGTTTGCAAAGTATTCATCATGGGAAATGCCTGGCATATGTGAGTGATTTTCTTGTTCTGATGCTTTTCGGAACAGGCACGGCTTTTCTTGTTATGCTGCCTTATGGTATGACAGGCAGACAGATTGCAGCACTGATAGCATATGTGTTTTGTTGTACTGCATTTGCGCGTTTGATTGCGCTGATTACTGTATCAGAAACAGGCATAGATGCACTTGCACCGTTTCTGGCACTTATCCTCTGTCTAGCCGGTGGTTGTTTCGGAGATCTTTCCCATGTATCACATATGCTGGCACAAGTTTCAATTCTGTTACCACCTGGTGCGGTGGCGAGTGCAGCAGATGGTAATAAAGCTGCCTTTCTCCTTCTTATGATAGAAGGAGGCACCGCAATCACAGCAAATTTTATAGTAAAACGGCAATAGAGAGAATATTTCAAAAGTAATTATTTAGCTGTACGATTTACATATTTGTTGCGAAATTTGGAGTAAATGATTTTCTGGCTGCTGTAAACACTGTAATAACCAGAAAATGTATAACTGAGGGCAATTGCAATCAGATAATAAGGCATACCTGCGTATCCGAACAGTTCAAAACACAGAAGCAGGGAAGAAATCGGACAGTTTGTGACGCTGCAAAACAGTGCTCCCATTCCAATTGCGGAACAAAGCGCCGGATTAAAACCGCCGATGTTTGCGTAGAGACAGCCAAAAGTTGCCCCAATGTAAAGCGAGGGGACGATTTCGCCGCCTTTATATCCCGCGCCGAGTGTCAGAACGGTAAAAAGGATTTTCAGAAAAAAAGCTTCATTGGGAGCATTACCGTTGGTTGCCATTTTGATAACATCCATTCCTGCGCCGTTGTAGAGTTGTGTACCGCATACAAAAGTCAGAATCACAACAAAGCATCCACCCACAAAAATCCGCAGATAAGGATTTTTAAGGTATTTTTGATATAACTCACCCGATTTGTGAAGTAGGATACAAAAAAATATACTGACAAGTGCACATAAAAGGGAAAGAACTGCGGCATAAAAAGCATGGTTTAGAGTGAAATCAGGAATGTTGCTGATAGAAAAAACATCCGGAGTAACACCAAAATATCTGGCCATATAGGTTGCGATCAAAGCGGAAAGGACGCAGGGAACGAGAGCTGCATAGTACATAATACCTACGCTTTCAATTTCCATTGCAAGAAAAGCAGCAGCCATCGGAGTCCCGAAAAGAGCAGAAAAGGCAGCGCTCATTCCGCACATGGTTATAATTTTCTGGTCCCCTTCACTAAAATGAAAGAGACGTCCCAGATTTTTACCGATTGTACCGCCAATCTGTAAGGCAGCACTTTCTCTTCCCGCTGAACCACCAAAAAGGTGTGTAACAATTGTGGAAATGAAAATCAACGGGACTTTTCTAAATGGCAAAGATGTATTTTCCTGAATAGATGCAATGACCAGATTGGTCCCTTTATCATCATAATCCTTAAGCCTGTGATAAATAAATACAATAAATAATCCGGCAAAAGGTAATAAGAAAATGATCTGTCCATGTGTCTGCCGGTATACCGTGGCATATCGGATACCATAATAAAAAATAATTCCGACACCGCCTACAATGATACCGGTTATGATACCGGCTGCAATCCATTTCAATAAAATAAGCAGTCTGTGTAAAAAGTCTTTCAATTCCTGTTTTTCAATAAAATCCATAATCACTCCGTTTATTAATAAGAAAACCATTTTACATAAAAAGATATTTCATAATCAGATCAGCTGCAGAGAACGCAGCAAATATAGCCAAAAGGTGAGCGTAAATGCACAGCCGAATGTGGTCATCATAATCGTACTTGCGGTAAGTGTTCCATCATGTCCCATGTTCTTGGCCATAATATAGCAGCTGACAGTAGAAGCAGAGCCAAGCATGACCAGAAGTGCGACAAGTTCCTGATTGCGAAAGCCAAAAAGAACAGCCAGCGGTAAGAAAAACATGACCAACAATATCAGTTTAATTACACTTGCGGCAAGTGCAGGGGCAATTTCAGCTTTTGCCTTCTGCAGATCAAATGCAGATCCCATAGCCATCAGACCAAGCGGAGTGGCAAGTGCGGCAATACTTTGAATTGTAGAAGAAAAAATCGGAGGCTGCGGGATTTTCAGAATTGACCATATAAAGCCAATCAGAATACCGATAATAATCGGATTTGATACAATTCCGCGCAGAGTTTTCGTGATCAGTGAACGGCTGAAACGTCTTTGCCCGGATTGCGTACTGTTACCAGTTAAAGTCAGAATGATAACTGCAAAAATATTATATAAGGGTACACTTCCTAAAATCATCAGGGGAGCCATACCGGTATTGCCTTTACCATAAATATTCTGTATGAATGCGATTCCCAGAAGTGCAGCGCTGCTCCGGTAAGAAACCTGAATAAATTCTCCGCGTTTTGCATTTTCATGTATAAAGAGAAACGAAATCAGTGCAATCAAAAAAATGGATAAAAGTGTTACCAGAAAACAGAACAGTACAAATTTACCATTCCAGGTTGCAGAAAAATCCTGTACCGAAAGATCCTGAAAAAGCAGAACGGGAAGTGCTGCTTTAAATACAAATTTGTTCAGTGCTGCTGTAAAATTTTCATTTATCAGACCAATTTTACGGAAAAAAAGACCCAATAGCATAAGAATGAAAATAGGAAATGTTGCATTAATACTGAAAATAAAATTTTCCATGAAAAAGCCCTTCCGCTTTGAAAAAACAAAAACTTAAATTTGTTTTTTCGAAATTAGTAATAGGCTCATTTCAGAAGCAGTCCGACAGGACAGTGATCTGATCCGATAATATCCGAATAAATCATTGCATTTTGCAGTCTGTCTGTAAGAGTCTTTGAAGTAATAAAATAATCAATACGCCATCCGGCATTATTTTCCCGTGCATGAAAACGATAAGACCACCAGGAATAGGCACCTTCCTGATCGGGATAAAAATAGCGGAAAGTATCGGTCAAATCAGAGTTTGTGACAACATCAAATTTGGCACGTTCTTCATCGGTAAAGCCGGCGTGTCCGCGATTTGATCTGGGATTTTTCAGATCGATCTCCCGGTGTGCAACATTTAAATCTCCGCAATAAATAACAGGTTTATGCTGTTCCAGCTTTTTCACATAAGCCAAAAAGTCATCTTCCCATTTCATGCGATATTCTAAACGGGACAAATCTTCTTTTGCGTTTGGAACATACACCGTGATGAGATAATAATCAGCATATTCCAAAGTGATTACCCGGCCTTCATGATCATGTTCCGCTATTCCAAGACCATAGGAAACAGAGATAGGCTCTTTTTTTACAAACGCAGCAGTTCCGGAATATCCCTTTTTTTCAGCATAATTCCAATACTGATGATATCCCGGTAAATCTATTTGAATCTGGCCTTCCTGCAGTTTTGTTTCCTGCAGACAAATGGCATCAGGAGATTCCTTTTCCATAAAATCCATAAAAGTGCCTTTGGAAACACAGGCGCGAAGACCGTTTACATTCCATGAGATCAGTTTTTCGGACATAATATCCATTCCTTTCTTAATCCATTATTGTATTTCATAGGTCAAGAGATTCTGTTCTTCGTAAGGTTTTATCAGTTGATTTACAATCTGATCGGAGAAATTCTGCATTCCATATAATTTCTCTTCATAATTCTCTATTGTCAGGCGATCATGTCCCTGAACCATTTGATCCAGCATCCATTTATTGATAGCAGGAGAGAAATGGATGGAGTCGAGGTAATTATCCAGATTGGTAATGATATCCGGCGTATTCTGAAAACAGTATATTGTGACATTATCATAGGCAAGAAGCGCTTTGACGACCTGCTTTTCATTATAAATATAAGCGTCTCGTTCTCCGGTTCGGTATATTCCGTCCCACCATAGCATGGAATAAGCGGGGAAAAAGAAGTGAAACTGTGTCTGTGGGTGTGCTGCTACCTGTGCAGTAAGTAAAGCAATATTACCGGACAGCTGAGTCTGATATGCATTTTGAGGGAGCATTTTCTGAGTTGTACGCGGCCGGAAATAGAGTCCCAGTGCGCTTGCCTGATTAAATGATTTCCATTGTGCCCAGTTGTAGGATTCATTTTCATCATAATCGGAAAAAAAAGATTGAACAAGTAAATAAGGGATTTTTTTTAATAAAACATCCTTATTAAAAAGATACTGTACATCATTCAAAGGGTTCTGGTCGTACAGATACATGGGACATCCGGTGGATTGAAAGGTTGGTACAGGATCTGCAGAAAGAGAAGAGGGATCAATATTATAAAACACCTGTTTGAGGGAATGACTTTCATACGCAGCATCCAGTAAATAGCATAAATCTGCAGTTGCACCATAAGAACGGACTGCTTTTATGGTTGTGCAGTGATAGGCATCGTCATACCACGAGTTGTTGTTGTTCTCGACAACAGAAGATCCAACCAGAAGCGCATCATAATCGAAGTGATAAAGTGTACCGATACACTGATATTCCTTATCGGTCAATACAGCTTTCAAGCCAAACCACGGCTTATGATAATGATAAAAAGGGTCGATCAGATAAACGGAGAGACCAACGAAAAAGCATAAAATAAAAATGCCGGAAAAAAATATTTTCAGAAAATGAAGTGGCCTGTTTATCGGTTCGTTTGATTTTTTATTATGATTTTTTAGCATACGTCTATTTTCCATTCTGACTTTAAAAACAGTTTATACAAAAATAACAGTTCCGGATGAGGACAGTGTATTGATACAACAGTGGCAAAAATTAAGCGGCAGGCGCATATAAGTCTGATGCAGATTGATAAAGACAGCGCATCAGAACTTAAAGTAGATAAAAGTACTGACCTGCGATAAAGACAAAAATGACCATACAAAAACAATAATAAGGAATAAACACAGTTTTTTTGAAAATAAGGTTTCTGATGATATTTCCAAAGCATTTTTTCTTGTAATAATGAAAGCCGAAATGGCAATTAAGATTACAAAAATTATAGCATACAGCAAATTAAGCATTCCGGGAGCAAGCAGTGAAACAGCTTCCTTTATCACGTATATTTCCGCAACATCGAGTTTGCCGGCAACGCGGTACAAGAATCCCGGCCAGGTGAAGGTGAAGAGGCGACGGAACATGGCACCTGCATAAGCCATACTTTCGGAACGGAAAAATATCAGTGAAATAACAAAAAAGGTAAAAGTAAAGAATTGTCCTGTTTTCCTGGAAACTGTAAAAAGAGGTTTTTTTCTAAGCAGATACCTGTGTAAACGCAAGGATCCATCTGACTCCCTTACCCCGACAATACCCAGATCATCCCATACGACCAGAAGCCCCTGCATCAGACCCCAGCAAATGTAAGTCCATCCTGCACCGTGCCACAGTCCGCTCAGAATAAAGACGACCAGAACATTCAGAACGGTACGTAATTTACCGTGACGGCTTCCGCCAAGCGGAATATAAACATATTTAATAAAGAAACGTGATAAGGTAATGTGCCATCTTTGCCAGAGTTCTTTGACGGTAGCAGATTTGTAAGGAGATTTAAAGTTTGCAGGAAGTGTGATTCCCAGCATCAGACTGATTCCGGAAGCCATATCGCAGTAGCCGCTGAAATCGAAGTATATTTCGAAAGTATAAGCCAGCATGACCAGAATTACGGTGACAGTGTCAAGGTAATAAGTCTGTTCAAAGCCATAATTTACAGGAAGCGCAAGCGTATCTGCAAGCAGAACTTTTTTGCCAAGTCCGATTACAAAAAGAATCAAACCACGTGTAAAGCGTTCTGAATTAAAATGGCGCAGTGCTTCATTATGAAACTGTGAAATGATTTCTTCATGAAATGCAATCGGGCCTTCAATCAGTTTCGGGAAAAAGGCAACATAAGAAGTATAATCCAGCAGGCTGTAATGAGGCGCTTCTTTGCGGTACCGGTCAATCAGAAAGGAGAGTTGCTGAAACGTATAGAAGCTGATTCCGATCGGCATGATAATGTTGCGAAGGGGAAGATCATCATGAAAAGCAACATTTATATTTTCAATAAAAAAGCCATAATATTTACATAGAAATAAAACGCCAAGATGAAACATAATACTGATCAGCAGAATGCTCTTCCCAAATAAAGCAGAATGCGGGAATTTGTTCAACAGGAAACTCAGAAAATAACTGACCAGAATACTTCCCATCAGAATGAAAAGAAATTTCCAGCTGAAAAGACCGTAAAACCAGAAAGACATGGCGGTTAAATAAAGCTGCGCTGCCTTATAATAATGAAAGTGATTGAGCAGATACCATCCTGCGAGCATCAGCGGAAAAAATATCAGAATGAAAAAAAAGGAATTAAACAGCATCTGTTGTATCTCCTGCACCATAACGAATTATTAAAATCTGTTGCTAGTATAGCATGATTTTTTTGTGTTGTGCAGGTTTGCAGATAAAAGATCGATATCGAAGTGATAGTAAAAGAGCCGTTTATCATGTTTTCACGACAAGCGGCTCTTTTACTATGAGAAAATGTCTTATTTTTTCTGAAAACGGATTACATTCCAGCTCTTAGCAGGAAGAACGCAGGTCATATGTCCCTTTTCCAGGCTGGTTCCATGATAGGATACAGGAGCAACATTATCCGGATTCTGTTCTGTGTTGACAGCCTTGACATCATCATGTGTCAGGAGTATATGCTCAACCAGTTCATAACCTTCATACTGACGCAGATCGCAGGCAACTTCATAATCCTCTGTCAAATTTTTGTTAACAGCAAAAATGGTAAGTGTATCCGTATCCGGATCATCCATGACAACGGAATCAATATAGGGTGCATCACCATGTTTACTTTCATAGGCAGCAACTTTAACAACCGTATTTAAAACGATTCCGCGGCCAAACTGACAGGTTTCCATATAAGGATAGAAAATAGTCTGGCGCCATGCACCGGTATCAGAAGTCATAATCGGAGCAATTACGTTTACAAGCTGAGCCAGACATGCGATCTTGACACGATCTGCATGACGCAGCAGGGTGATCAGCATGCTGCCGACAAGGAGTGCATCTTCAAAATTATAAATATCTTCCAGCTGGTGCGGATGCTGAACCCATTTTTGCAGCTTTTTATCCTGTTCATTGGAATGATACCAGACATTCCATTCGTCAAATGAAAGATTAATAGTCTTCTTGCTCTTTTTGACAGCCTTTACATAGTCACAGACGGATACCACTGCACTGATAAACTGATCCATATCCACACTGCTGGCAAGAAAATCAGGGGTATTATCATCTGCATTACCATAGTAAGTATGCAGAGACAGATAATCGGTCGTATCATAGCTTTCTTCCAGAACAGTAGCTTCCCAGGATGCAAAGGTCGGCATATGCATATTGGAGGAACCGCAGGCAACACATTCAATGTCCGGATCTACAAATTTCATGATACGGCCAGCTTCTGCAGCGGTACGGCCGTATTCTGCAGCGGTTTTATGTCCCATCTGCCACGGACCATCCATTTCATTTCCAAGGCACCACAGTTTAATGTTAAAGGGATCCTTGGCACCATTTTTGATACGCATATCGCTATAGTAAGAACCGGATTTTACATTGCAGTATTCAATCAGATTCTTGGCGTCCTCTATTCCGCGTGTGCCAAGGTTTACAGCCATCATTGCCTGTGTATCGGCTTTTTTCGTCCAGTTCATAAACTCATGCAGACCGAACTCATTGGTTTCAATTACATTCCAGGCAGGATCAATTCTGTGGGGACGCTCAGAAACAGGTCCGACGCTATCTTCCCAGTGGAAGCCGGATACAAAATTTCCACCCGGATAACGGACAACGGGAACACCGATTTCTTTGATTAATTTTATGGTATCTTTGCGAAGACCGTCTTTGTCTGCAAATTTACTGCCTGGCTGATAGATTCCTTCATAAACCGCACGGCCCAGATGTTCAATAAAAGAGCTGTAGATGCGCTTGTCAACTTCGCTGATGGTGATGTTCCGATCAATGCAGATTTCTGCTTTTTGCAATTTTTTTGCCATATTATGCCTCATGCTGCGACGAGATTGGAAGGAGCAGCGGATGATAGCTGCAGGATTGTGCGCAGCAGCAATCCCGTGTTTTCAGAAAAAACGGAAAACCATTTCCTTATATCTACAGGTATAATTATATTTTGTATCTTTATCATAATAATTTATGGTGTTATTTTAAATATACAATTCTCCGATTATATTGACTTTTTGTCCGATTTATATTTGAATATTATTATGAAAACAAGCTGTAATAAAGAGAAAATCAAAATATTAAAAAAAAGAAATTGATTTTTAATCTGAAAAAGTCAGGACACAAGCAGTCGTATTCTGATTCAAATGAAAGATATAATGTATAAAAGAAAAAAATGGAAGTAAAAAGGAGAGAGCATGTTTCAGGCAGGTTATTGCGGGTACAATATACATAATCCGGATCAGGATACCATATATCGTCCGCAAGGAAGCGGCAATTATCTTTTCTTGCTGATTACTTCTGAAATGGAGTTCTTTCTTCCGCTTAATCACGGGACAAATGAAACCTGTAAAAAAAGTGATTTATACAGTGTTATGGCAAAGCCCGGAACCTGTATTCTTTATACGCCGGGTTTTATACAGTATTATCGGGCAACGGGTGCATTCACCAATTCCTATGTGCATTTTTCCTGTCAGAAAGAGGAAGCAGAGCAATATCAGATACCGCACAACCAGCTTTTTTGTCCAACAGGACAGGAGGAACTTGGACAGATATTGCGTCAAATTCAGTTTGAATATCGTAACAGGCAGCCGCACAGTGAGGAAATGACGGATCTGCTGATCAGAAGACTTCTGATTGAAACAGAGCGTAATATCACACAGCAATTTGGCATATTACAGCAGTCAGAGCTATATGACAGTATGTCCAGTATCAGGGTAAGGATGCTTAGTTACTGTTATGAAGAATGGAATATGGATAAATTATGTAATATGGTACATCTCGGCAGAAGCCAGTTTTATTATTATTATAAAAAATTTTTTTACACATCACCGAAAGAAGAGCTGTTACAGGCGAGAATAGACAGAGCAAAGTACCTGCTCACCAATAGAAAACTTAGAATTAATGAGGTAGCGGAGCAAAGCGGATTCAAAAATATTTATCATTTCACCAGATATTTTAAAAAAGAATGTGGAATGACTCCCAGCAAATATTTGATGCAGCAGGTAATAAAATAGATTATAATAAATATGACTCTGATATAAACAGTATCCGGATAAGGAGGCTTGGCAAAATGGGAAAAAAATCCAGGTTCTTATTACTGAGTCTGCTTTCTGCAGCAGCAGGCGGCGGAATTCTGATCGGTAATGGAATATATAAGAAGGCAGCAATACCACAGCAGCATACAGATGATGACAAAGACTTTTCTCCTGAGGTTACAAAAGGAAGAATGTGGGTCAGAAATCATCAGGATCACAGAGATATTTATATTGATGCAATTGATCATTTAAGACTTCATGCGACGTATATTCCGGCACAGACAGAAACACACCGATATGCTCTTTGCATTCACGGCGCTTATGATAATAGCGAAAGCGTAGGAATATATGCCCGGCACTATTATGATAAAGGTCTGAATGTATTGCTTCCGGATCTGCGCGGATTTGGTAAAAGTGAAGGAAAATATGTCGGATATGGGGTGGATGATCGGTTTGATATGATTGAATGGATTTACTGGATTATTCGCAGAGATCCGCAGGCTCGAATTATTCTGCACGGTGTTTCTATGGGTGCAGCAACTACCCTGATGGTTTCAGGAGAGCATTTGCCGGAAAATGTAATAGCCGCCATTTCTGACAGTGCATATACTTCAGCAGAGGAAGAGTTTGCAGATGTATATGAACGTTCTGAAAATCGTGTTCTTCCAACGAAAATGGTGGTCATGCTTGCTCGTTTTGAAATCCTGTTACGTGCCGGCTATGATATCCGTGATGCAAGACCGGTCGAAGCAGTCAAAAATGCTGTGATACCGATTCTGTTTATGCATGGAGATTCGGACAAAATGGTTAATCCGGAGATGTGTCAGCGCCTTTATGATGCGGCAGAGTGTCCGAAAGAATATTGTATGTTTCTTGGAGCAGGTCACGTTGCATGTGTAACCGCAGAACCGGAAAAATATTGGAATAAAATTCAGCACTTTCTTGAGAAAGCGCAGTTTTGAAACCGGATACGTTTCCGGAAAATAGAAAAGAGAAAGAAAAGGCAGAATGATGCAGAAATGCAGTATTCTGCTTTTTCTATATATGTATCATACAAAAAAGATAAAATGAAAAAGCAGATCACTGATATGCATAAATTGTAAAAAAGAAAATAAAACATGCACAAAAAGCACAGGGAAAATTTGATGGATATGCACGAATTTATTAATAAATAATCGTAAAACATTGAAATGTCAATTTAAAAGTGATATTGTAACAAGTGAACGGAAACGTTACCGGAAGCGATACCGCAAAAGGACGCAGACGGAACCAAATGAATGATGTATAAAGGGAGGTTTATTGAACATGAAAAAGAAACTCGTTAGTGCAGTAATGTGTATGACAATGTTCTCTGCTCTTCTTGCAGGCTGTGGATCAACTAATACAGCTGATACAGCAACGAGCACAACTGCAGCAGATGCAACGACACAGGCAGCGGCTACAGATGCAACACAGGCAGCAGCTGATACCGCAGCAAGTACAGGCGCAGGGAAGGTGTATTATCTCAATTTTAAACCGGAAGCAGATGAACAGTGGCAGGCACTTGCAAAGACCTATACACAGGAGACAGGCGTTCCGGTGACGGTTGTTACAGCCGCATCCGGACAATATGAGACCACACTGCAATCTGAAATGGCAAAAAGTGATGCGCCGACAATGTTTCAGGTAAACGGACCGGTTGGTCTTAAAAACTGGGTTGATTATTGTTATGATCTTTCCGGGTCAGATATTTATAAGCAGCTGACAAGTGAAAATTATGCACTCAAGGGTGAAGATGGCGCGGTTGATGGTATTGCATATGTAATTGAATCCTATGGTATTATCACCAATAAGACACTCCTTCAGAAAGCAGGTTATACAACAGATAATATCCAGTCTTTTGCAGATCTGAAAAAAGTAGCGGAAGATATTACAGCAAGAAAGAAAGATCTTGGATTTGCAGCATTTACATCTGCAGGAATGGATTCTTCTTCTGACTGGAGATTTAAGACGCATCTGGCAAATCTGCCGATTTACTTTGAATATCAGCAGGACGGAATTACATCAACACCTGCAATCAAGGGAACTTTCCTTGATAACTACAAGAATATTTATGATCTTTATATTAATAACTCCACCTGTGATCCGAAGGAACTTTCTGCGAAAACAGCGGATGATTCACGTAATGAATTTCTGGATGGTAAAGCAGTATTTTATCAGAATGGTTCATGGGAATATTCAGCACTTTCTGCAAAATACAGCGATGATGAGCTTGCTATGATTCCGATTTATACAGGAGCAGGCGATGAAGCAAAACAGGGTCTTTGCACAGGTACAGAAAATTACTGGTGTGTAAACAAGAATGCTTCAGAAGATGATATCAAGGCAACACTTGATTTTATGAACTGGTGTGTAACTTCTGCTGAGGGAACAAAAGCAATGTCTGCTGATATGGGATTCACAATTCCTTTCAAGACAGCACAGGCTTCTCCTAATGTATTTGTAAAGCAGGATCAGGCATATACAGAAGCAGGAAAAACACCTGTATCATGGAACTTTACAACAATGCCGTCTGAAGAATGGAAGAATACACTTGGATCTGCTCTGACAGCATATGCAGCCGGGACAGGGAAATGGGATGATGTCAAGAAAGCATTTGTTGATAACTGGGCAACAGAATACAAACTGGCAAATGGCTGATCTGCAGAATTGTATGAAATTGTGTTATAATATTATTGATGCAGCGCTTTAAAAATTTATCAGGGCAGGCAGATAACTGCCTGCCCGTTTTTCAAAAGAAAGGCTTACGCAAAATGGAAAAAGCGATTAAGCGATATTGGCCAATATTTATACTACCTACTTTGATAGCATTTGCAATCGGTTTTGTATGGCCTTTTATCTGGGGTATTTATTTGTCATTCTGCAAATTCACGACAGTGAACAAAGTAGAGTTTGTCGGAATATCAAATTATGCCAAAATTTTTATTGATGACAGTTTTTCACACGCATTCTGGTTTACTTCACTCTTTACGGTAGTGTCTACTCTTACGATCAACATATTGGCATTTCTTGTGGCACTTTTGTTGACACGGGGAATCAAAGGAACGAATATTTTCCGTACGGTCTTTTTTATGCCGAACCTGATCGGTGGTATCGTACTGGGTTATATCTGGCAGATTTTGCTGGACGGTCTGCTTTCCAACTGGGGAAAGCCGCTTTTGGCGCTGGATGCCAGAGCAGGATTTTTCGGACTCCTGATCCTGATGAGCTGGCAGCAGATCGGATATATGATGATTATATATATTGCAGGATTACAAAATGTTTCAGAAGATCTGATTGAAGCAGCAGAAATAGATGGTGCTACGCCATGGCAAGTACTGCGGAAAGTCAAAATTCCAATGGTAATGCCCAGCATCACAATCTGTACCTTCTTAACGCTGACAAATTCCTTTAAACTGTTTGACCAGAACCTGTCGCTGACCGGCGGAGATCCCGCGAAGCAGTCGCAGATGCTGGCACTAAATATTTATGATACATTTTATGGCAGAAGCGGATCACAGTGGAAAGGAATCGGGCAGGCAAAAGCGGTGGTATTCTTTGTGCTGGTAATTATAATTGCGCTGATTCAACTGCGCGCAACTAAGTCAAAGGAGGTGCAGGCATAATGAACAGAGCACAGATCCTTTCGAGGCGCAGAACAATTATCAATACAGTCATTACGGTTATATTGACCGTCATCTGCGTATTTTATGTTTATCCTATTTTTATGATTTTGATCAATTCATTGAAGCAGGAGTCTGCGATATCTACTAATACTGCATTTCTTTTACCCAATGCAGAGACTTTTGCCGGGTTTACCAATTATATTTACGGTGTAACACAGATGGATTTTCTGTCATCTTTTCTGTACAGTCTGCTGATCACCGTGACTTCTGTCGTACTGATTATTTTATGCTGTTCCATGTGTGCATGGTATATTTCCAGAGTAAACAGCATGCTGGCAAAAGGAATGTATTACCTCTGCATATTTTCAATGGTCGTACCGTTTCAGATGGTGATGTTTACACTGGCCAAAACTGCAGATACACTTAAACTCAATACACCTTTTAATATCTGTATCATTTATCTGGGTTTTGGTGCGGGGCTTGCTGTATTTATGTTTACCGGATTTATGAAATCCATGCCCATAGAAATAGAAGAAGCAGCAATGATTGATGGCTGCAGTCCGATCAAAATGTTTTTTGGTGTAGTACTTCCGATTACAAAGCCAACAACAATCAGTACTGCAATTCTGGAAACCATGTGGGTATGGAATGATTATCTTTTACCGACACTGGTACTGGATATCAAGAAATATCGTACCATTCCGATGGACATTCAGTATTTCAGAGGAAGTTATGGCAGTGTTCAGATGGCACCTATGATGGCATGTATTGTAATCACAATTATTCCTGTTATTGTGATGTACCTGAGTTGTCAGAAATATATTATAGAAGGTGTTGTTGCCGGAGCGGTAAAAGGCTGATATGGAAATAGTTGGAAAACTATAAAAATATAATAAAACGGGCTTCGGATTATCAAAACAAAATCTGATAATCTGAAGTCCGTTTTTATGATTATTTTAATGTAAAAATAAAAATAAAAAATAATTAATTTCCAGGTTTTTTAATACGCCGCTTACTGGTGCGAATGGGAATTTTAGAAGTAATACCTGCATTTTCCGGAATTCTGGGGACAGACGTCTCGGCGACAGAAGCTGCGGGTATGTCTTCTGCTGCATTTTCTGTCAGAATTGCACGGTCACTGCCTTCTACACGGACGCAATCAATTTTTTTATCCAGAAAAACAGAAAACTTTGTAACACCATTTTTCTTAATTGTTGCATTCAGATTCGGATTTTCTTTCTGCAGCTCATTTTTCAAGGTACCGATATTCATTGTATTGGTATGGTGACGATGAAAAATATCAGCTATCTGGGATTCTACATCCTGTATGGAAGAACCGTTAAGAGATACCCAAACCGCTTTGTTTCGTGTAACAACATTTAAAGATTCAAAATCTTTCAGATAAGAGGAAAGGCGGCTGTAATTGTAGTTTCGGATATCAAAGTCAGGATATATTTTTACAAGACGGCTTCCGATTTCACCAAGTCCTGTTTCTTTTCCGACAGCATTGTTATCTGTAATCATCTTGATAATGGTATTTTCAATGGCAATTCTGGTACTGGAAGGATCCTGTTCGGAAGATTCCAGAGAAGGACTGCTTTGTATAGTATCTTCTGCAGAATCGTTTTTTTCCTCTTCCTCATCTACTTCTTCTGCATCAATATCATTCTGTATGATATCAAGAAAAACAAAACGTTCGCAGGAAGCACGGAAGGAGTCAGGTGTTTTCTTTTCTCCCATACCGATAACAATCTTACCGGCTTCCCGAATACGGGTTGCAAGTTTATTGAAATCGCCATCACTTGAAACGATGCAAAAGCCCTCTACTTCACCGGAATATAAAATATCCATTGCATCTATGATCAGACCAATATCGGAAGCATTTTTTCCGGGGGTATTGTTAGGCTGCATGATTGGGGTAAGGGAATATCTCGAAGCACAGGACAGCCAACCTTTGAGGCGTGGCTGAGACCAGTCCCCATACATACGTCTGATTGTTACTTTTCCATATTTTGACAGCTCGCTCAAAATGCTTTCGGTATATTTCCAACCGATATTGTCCACATCAATTAATAAAGCGATATTGATATCACGGTTTTCATTGTCTTCCATCAGAAACCTCCATGTGTATATTTTTGTACTTAATTACATTATGCCATTTTTTGTTCTGTTTGTGTCAGAAATGTTTTGTGGATAAGTGTCAAAAAGAATGGCAAATATGTGGAAAAGAAGAAAAAAACAGGGTAGAATACAGATAGAAAAACGAATGTAAGGAGAAGACAGTAAATGATAAAAAAATACAAAACAAAAGGAACCTGCTCTACACAGATCGATTTGGAAGTAGAGGATGGTATAATCAAAAATGTTGCGTTTACAGGCGGATGCAATGGAAACCTGCAGGGCGTTTCAAAATTAGTGGAAGGTATGAAAGCGGAAGATGCAATAGCAAAATTAAAGGGGATTCGATGTGGGTATAAGAATACTTCCTGCCCGGACCAGCTGGCGACAGCACTGGAACAGATCCTTGCAGAAGCTGCCAATTGATATCTTCCGATTCAAAAAAAAGAAGGCGAATAAATTGAATAAGAAAATTGTACTGACAGGCGGCGGGACGGCAGGTCATGTTACACCCAATATTGCACTTATCCCTTTTTTAAAGGAACAGGGCTATGAAATAATTTATATAGGTTCTTATGACGGAATAGAAAAAAAACTGATTGCGGATTATGATATTACCTATTATGGAATCGCAACAGGGAAATTTCGAAGATATTTTGACCCCAAAAATTTCTCGGATCCGTTTCGTGTGATAAAAGGATATCATGAGGCCAGACAGATCCTGAAGAAGGAAAAACCGGATGTGATCTTTTCAAAAGGAGGATTTGTCAGTGTTCCGGTTGTAAATGCCGCGTCTTCTCTGCATATTCCCTGTATTTTGCATGAGTCAGATATGACCCCCGGGCTTGCCAACCGACTCTGTATAAATGCAGCACAGAAAATCTGCTGCAATTTTCCGGAAACCGTAAATATGTTACCCGCAGATAAAGCGGTTTTAACGGGGACACCGATCCGGACAGAACTTTCAGAAGGTTCAAAGCAGGCGGGACGTGATTTCTGCGGATTTACAGATGATAAACCGGTTCTGATGGTAATTGGAGGAAGCCTTGGTGCACAGTCGGTAAATGAAACCGTCCGTTATGCGCTTCCTAAACTTTTGAAAGAATATAATATTGTCCATATTTGTGGAAAAGAAAAAATGGATAATCTGAAATTATCTGTGGAAGGATATAAACAGTTCGAGTATGTGAAATCGGAGTTGAAAGACTTGTTTGCAATGGCAGATCTTGTTATATCCAGAGCAGGTGCAAATTCGATCTGTGAACTTCTTGCGCTTCATAAACCGAATGTTCTGATTCCTTTATCGGCAAGGAACAGCAGAGGAGATCAGATTCTAAATGCAAAATCTTTTGAGCAACAGGGTTTTAGTATGGTGATCGATAATGATGAGTTGGATGAGGATATTTTGATCAGATCAATTCATGAGGTATATGCAAACCGGGAGAAATACCTGGCATGCATGAATAAAAGCAGTCAGCACAATGCGGTACAGACGATAATCAGACTTATTAATGAAGCAGTAGAAAAAAAATGAAATTGTGGTTTTTATAATAAAACAGGCAGCCGTTTATGGCTGCCTGTTTTATTAACAGATTACATGATTAAAGCCTTTTTCTGAGAGTTTCTGTCATATCTTCATAACCTGGTTTTCCCAGGAGTGCGAACATATTCTTTTTGTAGCTTTCTACGCCGGGCTGATTGAACGGATTAACACCCAGCAGATAACCACTGACACCACAGGCAAACTCAAAGAAATAGAAAAGTTCACCGAGATAAAATTCGTTCTGTTCCGGGACATGTACCATAAAGTTGGGAACATTTCCGTCTGTATGCGCAAGAACAGTACCATTCATGGCAGCCTTGTTGGCAAATTCAACCGTCTTTCCGGCAAGATAGTTCAAACCATCCAGATCCGTTTCTTCCTTACCGATTGTAAGGGATTTTTTACTTTTTTCAATATTGATAACGGTTTCGTACATAATACGTGAACCGTCCTGAATAAACTGACCCATAGAATGCAGATCGGTTGTCAGATCGACACTTGCAGGGAATATGCCTTTCTGATCCTTTCCTTCGGACTCACCAAACAACTGTTTCCACCATTCTGAAACATAATGAACAGTAGGTTCATAGTTGGCCAGAATTTCAACAGATTTACCCTTACGATACAGAATATGACGAAGTGCAGCGTATTTAAGCGCATCATTATCAGAATAGGCATTTTCAAGTGCAAGCTTTCTGCCTTCTGCAGCGCCTTCCATCAGTTTATCAATATCAGCGCCGGAAACAGCAATCGGAAGAAGACCAACAGCAGTCAGAACCGAGAAACGTCCACCGACATCATCCGGAACAACAAATGATTCATACCCTTCTTCATTTGCTTCACTTTTCAAAGCACCGCGGGATTTGTCAGTAGTTGCATAAATCCTTTCTGCAGCACCTTTTCGTCCATATTTTTTGATCAGAAGTTCTTTAAAGATACGAAATGCGATGCCTGGTTCTGTTGTGGTACCGGATTTACTGATCATGTTAACAGAAAAATCGCGATCTCCTACAACATCAATCAAATCACTAAGATAATTTGCACTGATGGAATTACCGCAGAAATAGATTTCCGGAGTTTTGCGGATTTCTTTGCTGACGGTATTATAAAAACTATGACGCAGGAAATTGATGGCAGCTCTTGCACCAAGATAGGAACCACCGATACCGATTACAATCAGAACATCCGAATCATTCTGAATTTTGACTGCAGATTTCTTAATTCTGGAAAATTCATCCTTGTCATAATCGACAGGCAGATCAATCCATCCCAGAAAATCATTACCGGCTCCGGTTCTGTCTGTAAGAACCTTTTTGGCATTTTCAACCTGAGATTCCATCATTTCGACTTCGGCATCGTTTATAAACGGTGCTGCTTTTGAATAATCAAACGTTACCTTTTCGTTCATTACTTGTCTCCTCTGCATCACTGCATTTATTATATGTAAAATTTTCTTAACATACTCTGTAGCAAGACGGAAAACGTATTCCGAGTCTGCCTACAAGTTTAACAAAGTAAACTGATTATAGCAAGTAGCAGATGTATGAAAAAACTGTCAAAATGTTGGATGTTCCAATTTTAATTCCAGCAAAACAAAATAAAATCGCCAGGGAAAGAAATATAAAGTAAAATAATTTAGTATAATATAAAACATAGGCTGTTGCATTAATAAAAGATAATGTAAAATAACAACAATGATTCAACATTTTGTCCGGAGACAAAATGGTTGATATATCCAGAGCGGCAATTTCGAAAAAGAAAGGCGGAAAACAGATTATGATGGAAAACGAAGCATATTTATTTGTGCATTTTAAAGAAAAATATACCCCGGATGGTGAGCAGGTATATTTTGGCCTGAGCAGAGATGGATTTACCTGGGAGCAGACAAATGATGGAAATCCGATACTTTGGAGCAGGCAGGGAGATGAGGGGGTAAGAGATTTTACAATAACAAGAACGAAAGACGGACGCTTTGTCATTCTGGCAACTGACTTGAGCCTTGCAAATCATTTTAAAGGGAAATATCGAAATTCCTGGGATATTGTGAATCATGAAGGAAGCAAATCCTTTTCCAGATGGGAATCGGGGGATCTGATACACTGGTCATCCCAGTCGATGGTAAAGATTGTGGATGATTCTTTTGGCTGTGCATGGGCACCGGACATTATATATGATGAAGCCGCAGGAGATTATATGGTTCATTGGTCATCTTACCATGCGGGAGAACCCAATATGGCAATTTATTATGCCAGAACAAAAGATTTTCTGCGTTTTTCGGCGCCTCAACTGCTTTGCCGCAGAGAAGAGGGACAGATTATTGATTCAAATATTGTATATCATGACGGCTGGTATTACAGATTTATCAAGGATAATCGCCCGGACGGACACATTTATCTCGAAAAAGGGAAAACACTCAACGGAGAATATGAGTCCGTGCCTGCATTCGATGAAGAAATGGCAAAACTGGAACCCGGCCAGTATGAAGCGCCTACCTGCTTTCAGATGGCAAATGGACAATGGTGTGTAATGCTTGATTTTTATGGATGTGATAAAAATAAGCAGGGTTATGTACCATTTGTGTCAGATGATATTGCATCAGGCAGATTTGTCAGGTCTGATGCAAAGTTCTCATTTCCATACGGATTTAAGCACGGTACGGTTTTACCTATCACGATTGCGGAATATAACAGACTAAAAAAGGCATATCCGAACAATAAATAAAAAAAGCTATAATCAGATTAATTGGCAGGGTAGCGGCGAAGATGTTATATGATTGATTGAATGAGAATAAAACGCCCAGAAAAATCAAGTTGGGATATCAGGTTATATTATAGGAATCTACGAAATAAGAAGACCCTGGAATAGAAGAAGCATTTTTGAATGTTATGTTCAAACATGCGATACACAAGAAATTCGGCAGGAATAGGGGGAGAAATGATAATAGGTAAACAGTCAAAAATAGGGTTTACATCAGAAAGTCTGACGATAGATGGGACACCGTGGTTTCCGGTTATGGGAGAAATGCATTACAGCAGATATCCTGAGGAAATGTGGGAGCAGGAGTTATATAAAATGAAAGCGGGTGGAATGGATATTGTTTCCACTTATGTTATTTGGATTCATCATGAAGAAGTAAAAGGAGAATTTGATTTTTCCGGGCTGCGGAACTTACATTCTTTTTTGGAAAAAATACAGAAAAGCGGATTGTATGGATTTCTCAGAATCGGACCATGGGTTCACGGGGAAGTAAGAAATGGCGGATTTCCGGACTGGCTTTTGCAGGAAGCAGATGAAAAGGATTTTTTACTGCGTTCAGATGCACCGCAGTATTTAAAGGAAGTAAGGTCCTTTTGGGAAAAAATCTTTGAACAGACCCAGGGATTTTTTTTAAAAGATGGCGGACCCGTAATCGGTATTCAGATTGAAAATGAGTACGGTCATGTAGGGGGACAGCATGGCGCAATTGGGGAAATACACATGCAGACGCTCATGGAAATGGCAAAAGAAATCGGATTTGATGTGCCGATCTATACGGCTACCGGATGGGGAGGTGCTGTGACAGGTGGTGCGATACCTGTTATGGGTGGTTATTGTGAAGCGCCATGGGACCCCAGACTTACTGAAATAGAACCAAGCGGGAATTACATTTTTACAAATGAGCGCAATGATCATAACATCGGATCAGATCATGGACTTGGAACCGGGATTACCTTTGATATGAATAAATATCCATATTTGACGGCAGAACTGGGTGGGGGATTGCAGGTGACCGCACACAGAAGACCAATTGCATCAGGCACGGATATTGGAGCCATGTCAATGGTAAAGATTGGAAGTGGCTGTAATCTTCTGGGGTATTATATGTATCATGGCGGCACAAATCCGCAGGGCAGACTGACAACACTTCAGGAGTCGACACAAACGGGATATCCCAATGACCTTCCGGAAAAAAGTTATGATTTTCGGGCACCGATCCGGGAATATGGACAGTTTTCGGATACATACAGGGAGATCAGAAAGTTGTCTCTGTTTGTGCACGATTATCAGGACAGATTATGTCACATGCCCTATATACCACAGGCAGGCAATCCGCAAAAGCCAGGCAATCTGACGAGTCTTCGGACTGCTGTAAGGGGAAAAAAGCAAAATGATATTACAGAAGGATTTCTTTTTGTAAATAATTATCAAAGACGCTACCGGATGTCAGAGAAGATTGCAACTGAATTGACCGCATATGGTGCGCAGGGAGAAGTAATTGTACGGTATCCGCAAAGAGATATTCACGATGGAGATTACTTTTTTTATCCATGTAATTTGCAGATAGGGAATGGCAGACTTAAGAGGTGTCTTGCAACGCCACTTTGTATTTTACACGGTGCAGGGATGCAGGGCGCAGATGCATATGTTTTTTATGGGGATAATGATCCGCAGTACGATTTTGAAATAAGTCCAAGTGATGGAACGGTAATAATAACGCTTACCTGTGAGGAAGCACTGCATGCATCAAAAATCATACAGTGTGGCAAAGAATATTTGTTTATCAGTGCGAGTGAAATTGTACCAAATTCTGAAAACGGTTATGACCTTTTGTGTATGGTAAAGGATCAGCTGAAAGAACAGTTTGCAGTGTGGCCAGATTTGCAAAATGTTTCTGCTTCCTTTACAAAAATAAAACAGGCGGAAACACTTGAAACGTTTGTGAAATATGAGAATTTTGCAGTTTGTGAGATGACTGCTTCACTGCAGAATACTGCAACCTGCAAAATTGTGCAAATACAGAAAGGTGAATCCTGCCATACCTATGAACTGATACAGGAACATCTTGATGCAAATGCGGAAGAAATTTTTGCGGATATTGATTATCAGGGAAATACCGCAAAGATGTACCAGAATGATTTATTGCAGGCAGATAATTTTTATACAGGACAGACATGGCAAATCGGCATCAAAAGATTTATGGAAAGTAATGAAAAAGAGGCTTTAAAAATGAAAATCGAAGTTACGCCGCTATATAAAAATGCTAAACTTTATCTGCAGACCTGGCCAGAGTTTGAAGGAGATAAGGTATGTGAAATAAGTAGTATTGATACCAGAAGTCTTTATCGGAAAAATATATTTTGAACAAAAAGCCGACATCTTTTTGTATTTCTAAATTAAGAAAATCATAAAAATGCATTTTTTTTCTTAAAACCAATGTTTTTATGAGAAAACAGAATACATTTTCAGAAAAAATATGTATATAATACACAGTGGTCATTTATGGTAACTGTTTGAAGCCATTTTCTTATGTGACTTTAGACAGTTACATTTTTTGTTTTTAAAAGGGAGGGCAATAAAGTGATAGCAAATGCAGACAAAAAGCAAAAAAAAGAAAAAAAAGGGGCCGGCGAAAAAAAAATCAAGGAGCAAAAGTATAAAAAAAGTGTAAGTGGGAAATTACTGAAAGTTTTAATTCCCATGACAGCTGTTGCAATTATTTTCACAATTCTTTTTGTTTCAACAGAAGCAAAGGAAATCATCGTAAGTCTGGCAAAAGACAGTCTTGTGCAGGAGGCGGGCTATAATGCGCAAACACTTGGTACAGAGATCGCGCAAATTAAAGGTGCACTTGAAATGTCGGCCAAAACGCTTGAGACAATAAAGTTTACAGATGATCAGGCAAGGGCACAGTATCTGAAGTCAACCATGACAATAAACGGCGGTATGCCAAATGGAATGTATATTGGTACGCAGGACGGCTCATGGATTGATCCATCCGGATGGCAGCCGGACGCAAATTTTGTAATTACAGACAGGCAATGGTATAAGGAAGGTCAGCAGCATGGAAAAGCATTTGCTTTTGGCGTTCCCTATATTGATATAACAACCAACAAGCTGGCAGTTGCTGTTTCCAGAAAAGTAAACCTGCCGGATGGCAGGATCGGTGTTGCGTCTGCGGATATGAGTCTGGCGGGAATCGTTTCGGATATCAGTCAGCTGAAACCCATGAAAACCGGTAATTCAATGCTTCTGGACGGAGATACGGTTTTGTCCTACGTTAAGAGTGATTATAACGGTACCAAAACATCCGAACATACAGATGACCGCTATCTGACTGCTGTGGAAAATTATGTACAGAAGGGAACTTCAGATGTAAGGGAAGTTTCTGCAAATGACGGAAAAGTATATTATATAGCACTTCATAAAGTGGAGGGAACCAATTGGACACTTATTTCTGCAGTTGAGAAAGATACTGTTTTAAGGCGACTTTACACATTCCAGGGAATATGCTATGGGCTGATGCTTATAATCATTGTTATCATTGCGTTTGTTATGGCGAAAGTGATTTACAGTATCGTTTCTAAGCCTGTACGTAAACTGACGGTTATTATTACCAAAATTACAAACGGAGACTTTACGGTTGAGATCCCGGTTGGCGGAGCAGATGAAATCGGTGTGATGAATAACTGTATGCGTGATTTTGTAGAAAAAATGCGTAGTACGATGGGAGATATACAGAAAGTAACACAGCAGCTGACATCAGAAGCTGAAAACAGTAAAGAGGCATCTTCCCTGTTAAGTCAGCAGGCCACGGAACAATCTCTTTCCATGGAACAGATTAAGGATGCAATGGATGGAATGACCTCTGCGGTTACAGAACTGGCGACAAATGCAGCGGAGCTGGCAACAGAAGTTGGGGACCTGATGCAGCAGGGAGAATCAGCCAATAAAACTGTAACAACGCTTGTTGAAAAAGCGCAAAACGGTCAACGTGATATGGAAAATGTACAGCAGGGTATGCAGGCAATGGCAACCTCTATGTCAGAAATGAATGGTGTGGTAGAGGTAGTAGGAGAATCTGCGCAAAAAATCAACTCCATTATTGAGATGATCAATTCAATTGCGGAACAGACGAATCTACTATCTCTGAATGCGTCAATTGAAGCGGCAAGAGCAGGAGAAGCGGGAAGAGGCTTTGCAGTTGTTGCAAGCGAGATTGGAAAGCTTGCATCTGACAGTGCAGAATCAACGACGCAAATTGCCAAAATTATTCAGGATATTACAAAAGAGATAGAGGCGTTATCTCAGAAGTCCAAAGATAATATGCAGGGAATCAGTGGGAGTATGGATGCGGTTACCGTTGCAGGAAGCACATTTGCTGAGATTTTCAGCAATCTGGATGAAACGGGTGTGACAGTTAAAAATATGATCACGAAAATTGGTAATGTGGATGGAATTGCAACTTCGGTTGCAGCAATCTCCGAGGAACAATCAGCCAGTACGCAGGAAGTTACGGCTACTGTTGACACGCTTGCTGTCAGTGCCTCACATGTTGCGGATGAAAGCAAAGGTGTTGATAACAGTGCGGAAACTGTTTCAGATTCTGCAGAACGAATCAAAAAATATGTATCCACGTTTAAAATTTAAAAAATATATCATCAAACACTAGGTCTCCTTTCGAAAATGTTGTATGATAGAAAAAATTAGAAAGACTTCGCATATGAGTCATGTCTGTATGATACAGAACAGACATACATATGCGAAGTTTTTTATACATAGGAGCAGCAGATATGATGTGGTGGATTATTGCTACCGTATGTGCCTTTTTTATCAAAGGTCTTTGCGGATTTGCCAATACACTTATATTTAATACTATTTTGAGTTTTGAAAACAATAATATTAATATTTCTCCGATAGAATTGATTTTGGGATACCCATCCAATTTTATCATTGCATGGAAAAAGAGAAAACAGATTCAGTGGAAAATTTGTCTGCCACTTTCCGCACTTGTTCTTGCAGGAAGTATTCCTGGAATGTTTCTTTTAAAAAACGCAGATACGCATGCAATTAAGATATTTTTTGGTTTTGTTATTGTTGCAGTCGGTGCGGAAATGCTTTTTCGGGAAATGGGGAAGCGTACTTTTGGTAATTCGAAAGTGGTACTTGTTCTGATTGGAATTCTATCAGGTGTTTTGTGTGGTTTATATGGAATCGGAGCACTTTTGGGTGCATTTGTGAACCGTGTGACGGATGACAGCGATGCATTTAAGGGCAATATCTGTTTTGTTTTTATAATAGAAAATACATTTCGGCTGGTTCTTTATGCGTATCTTGGAATTCTGACAGTGTCTTCCTTCACAAAAGCGCTCACGCTGGCACCTTTTATGCTTCTCGGTCTTTTTGCGGGGATGTGGAGCAGCAGATTGCTGAATGAAAAAATGATCAGAAAAGCAGTAATTGTTATGCTAATGGTGTCCGGTGCAGCTTTGATTCTGAATAATCTGTAAGAAAAAGGCGGATGATCCGGCAGATAAGTTGCAGAAAGGAAAAACAGCAGGGAAGGCTATGGAAAAGGAAATACAGTATAGAAAAGGAACCTTAAAAGATCTTGATCCGATCTGTGAGATGATACAGAAAGCAATCGCAGAGATGAACAGTAAGGCAATTTATCAATGGGATGAAAAATACCCTGCGCGGTCAGATTTTCTAAGGGATATTGAACAGAGACAACTGACAGTTGGCATGGTTAACGGAAAACCTGCATGCATCTATGTGTTGAGTAAAGAATGTGATGCCGAATATGAGAGCGCAAACTGGACAGATCAGAATGGGAATTATTATGTAATCCATCGACTGTGCGTCAATCCGGAAATTCAGAACCAGGGAATTGCCGGAAAAATGATGGAAAAAATTGAAAAGGATGTTAAAGCTGCAGAGGGTACTTCAGTCAGACTGGATGCTTTTTCGCAAAACCCGTATGCGCTGCGTTTATATGAACATGCAGGATACTGTATAACCGGTAGTGCAGATTGGCGGATGGGAAGGTTTATCCTGATGGAAAAAGTGCTCTGAAACAAGGGCTCATGGAAGAATAGTAGTTTTACCGGGAGGAACTGTCTTGGAATTCAATGAAAAACTACAGGAACTGAGAAAACAGAAAAATCTGACACAAGAGGAACTGGCAGGAGATTTGTTTGTATCCCGTACTGCAATTTCGAAATGGGAATCCGGCAGAGGGTATCCTGGTATTGATTCACTAAAAGAAATATCAAAATATTTTTCTGTTTCAATTGATGAACTGCTATCCGGGGAAGAACTTCTTTCTGTTGCAGAAAATGAAAACAGGGAGAAGGAAAATCATTTTCGTGATTTGGTATTTGGCCTTTTGGACTGTAGTGTTGCAATGTTTTTGTTTTTGCCGTTTTTTGGACAGAAAATCGGTGGGACAATATACGAGGTTCCTTTGCTTTCCTTAACGGAATATGAATTCTATTTGAAAACGACTTATCTGATCCCGAATTATTCATGAGAGGGCAATTCTCCCTAAAAATTCAGGTTTCTGTTTTTTGAACTTTTAAGCATCTCATGTAATTGTATTTTCTTCTAAAAAAGGGTATAAAATCCCTGTATTCACTCAAAATTACATGTTCTGCTGTCAATGTCCAGTGTTGTTGCTATTCCAGCTTGGGCTGTAGTCCTCGTATGTTTTCCAAGGTTTCATAGAATTCATCTTTATAAGGGCAGCTGCTACAAAGCTTGAATGTTATATATCTTGCTGAACGAACTACCTTAGCGGCAATCTTCAGCAGTTTCAAACGAATGGTGTCAATCTGCTGTCTTCTCATTTTTGCAGATAATGCTAATCGTTTAAACCAGTTAAATATGTTGTATGCTAGTGCATGAATCTGAAGACGGTTTGCATTTACGATCTTAGAAGAGCTGCTTACCGCTGCAAAATCAAAACCATTTTTACTTTCTTTGATGAAGTTCTCCATGGTGCCACGCTTGCAGTAGAATCTGATTACCTGTTCCGGTTCAGAGTCCATGTTTGTTACAATGAATGTGTACATATGGACAATCTGCTCTGTAGGCTTTTCAATTTTGCATACAACACGACGAGGATAGTCCCATGAGCCTGCCTGATACATGAATTCACCATAACAGACTGCATAAGAAACCATGTCCTTTTTGGTCTGTTCTGTAAGCTGTTCCTCAATATCAGAGGCTAAATTACGTAGTATGCCATTCTCTTTTAATCGGATGGCATAAGAAACTCCATTGGTTTCGCACTGATGATAGAGCTCTGGTTTGGTAAATCCACTGTCGCCTCTGAGAAGTAACGGAATATCTGGATAGTCATCACCGAATTCATCCAAAAGAGGCTGTAGGAAATCCATTACACCGGTTGATGAATAGTCAGTGCCATCACGCAATTCTATTTTCAAGAGGTCACCTGTAATGCCATCATAACAGACCAGAGGATGATAACCATGATTCTGATAGTGGAAGTTAAATCCTTCCCCTTCCTGATGTCCGTAGGTATTCAGAAGAGTAGAATCCAGATCCAGCAGAATTATTTCAGGTTTCTTAATAGAATACACAACTTTTCTGAAACGACGCATCAGAGTATAGAACTGATTCAATGAATCCTCGTCCATACGATTGAAAAATCTTGAAAGAGTCGGTTGCGATGCAAGCGCCTTCTTAACTAGAATAGCGGTCAAGATTGGATCTTTAGTTAGTTCATCTGCGCAGTCGTCTTCAAAATATGCTCCAAGTATTTGGTAGATTACTTGCCAGAGATTTTCGTCATCCTTGTGATAGCGGAAGGATGCGGTATCATTGGTTTTGAATTCTGATTTCAGAAGTTTCACAAAACCAAGTTTGCAGGCGAATTCTTTAATCAGAAGCAGTCCTGCATCGGAGGATAAATCACCTCCATCAAAATTTATTTTCAGATATTTATTGCTTTCTAAAGTGGTGTCTTTTAAAATGGGCATAAGGGCTTCTCCTTTTGTTATATTTTTAGGCTTCGACACCTTAAGTTTAACAAATTAGAAGTCCTTTTTGTATGTAATTTTTCTTCACCTGCTAGGTGAAAGCAAAAAGTATCAAAAACACTGTAACTATGCGGCGTAAGCCACTGCTGGACGAATTATCATGAATAATTCGGGTTAATGTTTTTATAAAAAAGACTTTTTATTGTATATAAGATAGGAAGAGTTGAATTAAAATCAGGAAAGCATATATGTAGTCGTTTAGAATACGAAAAAAAGCGAAAAAAGACAAAAAAAGAACAAAATTAATATTTATTTATATTAATTGATTATTTATGTATTACTATTCATGAAAATAATAAAAGATTGCATTACGTAAACCTATCAAAACGTTCATTTAAGAAAGAAAACAGCAAGTTGCATTTAAGAATTTATATGAACTTTTATACCTTTAATTGTGTATAAAAATTCACAAAGTGTCCGCCATACAAAGACATCTGTTTGCACGTTCTTGACACAACAGCAGAAATAGGCTATATTCTCAAAGTATGTGTATTTGTGTGACGGATAGTAGTCCGAAAACATTGAGCAAATACACTGCGGCTCTTATTAATGACCCTTGTATACATGAATGCGGGGATGTGGTATAGAACAATATGACAGGAAAATATCGAAAAAATTATGAATATAAAGATTTTACAGATGAAAATGGAAATGCTTCTGTACAGCTGGTCTACATCGGAAAATATTATAGAAACCCGTTAACGGTATTACAGCAGCGTACACTTGGAAAGAAAAGTATCTTCTTTTCAATGGGGTGCCTGTTGATGTTTCTGATTGCGGGAATGTGCAGTTCCGGTGCCGGCAGAAATTTTCTTGTTACGGTTCCTTATGTAATCAGTTTTCTTTCTATCGCCTATTTTATTATGGGATCTTTTGCGATATGCAAAATGAAAGAATCATTGGAAGAAGAGCAATATGAGAAGAGCATTGGCCGTACAGCCAGAAGTTCAATCATGACAGGATTTCTGAGTGCAGTAACACTGATTTGTGATATCGTGTTTCTGATTGGTTCAGGAAGTCAGATGAAACTGCCTGGTGATATTGTTTTTCTATTTGCAGAGTTAATTTTATTCACGCTTGCTGTTTATTATTTTCGGAGCTGTAAAGAAGCGCTAAACAGCGTGAAAGCAGAATGAATGCAGATTCAACCAGCACTTATGCTGTTGAACATAAAAGATAAAGGAGAGGAATTATGAAAAAGAGATTTACAAGAATGCTGTCTCTTGGTTTGGTCGGTGCAATGGCTATTTCGATGACTGCTTGCGGCAGTGCCAATACCAAATCAGCAACAGGAGCCTCTGCATCTGCGGATCAGACATCCGGCAGCAGCAAATCGGAAAGTGTTTCTGATACACCGCTTGTCATTGGAGAAGATCCGTTTTCACAGAAATTCAGTCCGTTTTTTGCTACAACAGTTCCTGATGTGCACGTTATGTCACTTGTATGTCCAACGATTTATGGCGTAGACAGACAGGGACAGATTGTTAATAAGGGTATTGAGGGTGAAACACGCTCTTATAATGGAACAGATTATACCTATACCAGTCTTGCGGATGTATCCGTAAATAAAGATGATGCAAAAAAAGAAACAGTGTATGACATCAAATTGCGTGAGGATGCAACCTTTAGCGATGGTGAACCCGTTACGGCGGATGATTTGATTTTTACTTATTATGTATTGGCAGATACGGATTATGATGGATCTGCTTCCATTTACTCTCTTCCAATCAGAGGAATGAAGAATTATCGTGCAAATTCCACCGTGGCTGATTCAATCACAGATGATGATATCAGTAAGGCACTGAAGGATATGCCGGCTGATCTGGCTTCCAAGATCACATCAGATGTGATAACACCTCTTTTACAGTCAGAGGCGCAGTTCTGCAAGGATAATCTGGATTCCCTTAAGGATACCTATAAGGTAAAGACAGCAGAAGAACTGTTTGCAGCATTGTATGCTACTCCGATGGATAAGAAGTATTCTGCAGATGGAAAAGACTTTGATACCATTATTGCGGATACAGCAAAGCTTTATGGAACAGATTACAAGACACTTGCTACAAACTATGGCGATGCAAGCTATCTGGATAAGGACGCATACAATACAGCGCAGACTTATCTGGTAGAGAAGAAGAGAGCTGCCGGTGAAGGCGAAGAAGTTCCGAATATTGAAGGAATCAAGAAGGTTGGTGATCATGAGATAACCGTTACAACAGACGGCTATGATGCAACAACGATATATTCTCTTGGCATTAATCTTGGTGCACTTCATTATTATGGTGATAAGAGCCAGTATGATTATGACAATAATAAGTTCGGATTCACAAGAGGGGATCTTTCAGCTCTTCGTGAAAAGACAACAAAGCCTCTTGGTTATGGCCCTTATAAATTTGATAAATATGAAAATAAAGTTGTTTACATGACTGCAAATGACACGTACTTTGCAGGTGCTCCAAAGGTTAAGAATCTGCAGTGCAAGGAAACACAGGAAGCAGATAATATTCCTGGCGTTCAGCAGGGAACCATTGATATGGTAGAAGCATCCGGGTCAAAAGATGCTTTTGATCAGATTAAAGGAATCAATTCCAATGGGGAATTGACCGGCGATAAGATCGGAACTGATACAATTGATTATCTTGGATATGGTTATATCGGAATCAATGCAGACCTGATCCGTGTTGGTGATAAGAGTGACTCCGAAGCATCAAAGGATCTTAGAAAAGCACTTGCTACCATTATTTCAGTATATCGTGATGTAAATATCAATACCTATTATGGTGATGCAGCAACTGTAATTAATTATCCGATTTCAAGTGTTTCATGGGCATCTCCGCAGAAATCAGATGATGGATACCAGGTTGCATACTCAACAGATGTAGATGGTAATCCGATTTATACAGATGGTATGTCTGCAGATGATAAGTATACGGCAGCAAAGAAGGCAGCACTTGGATATTTTGCGGCAGCAGGGTATACGGTTTCCGGCGACAAAATCACAGAAGCCCCCAAAGGTGCTCCGATGGAAGCAGAGATTATGATTGGCGGAGGCGGAAATGGTGATCACCCGTCATATGGTATTCTGACAGATGCAAAGGAAGCTCTTGGAGAACTTGGTTTTACACTGGATATCAATGATCTGGCTGATGGGGCAACAATGTGGGATGTACTGGATGCCAATACCAATCAGTTGTGGTGTGCAGCATGGCAGGCAACTCCTGATCCGGATATGTACCAGGTATATTATTCAAGTAATGCAGTAGGTAAGGGTGGTACAAATTCCAACCATTATAATATTGCAGACTCCGACCTGGATGATATGATCATGGAAGCAAGAACAAGTGATGATCAGGAATACAGAAAGCAGCTTTATAAACAGTGCCTGGATACAATTCTCGACTGGGCTGTTGAAATCCCGATTTACCAGAGACAGAACTGCACGATTTATTCTGTTGAACGTGTCAGCGCGGATTCTATGCCAAAAGACCAGACTTCTTATTACGGGTGGAGAGATGAAATTCAGAACATTTCTATGAATTGAATTTTGACATCGTGATGTACAGACAAGACACAATGTGTTTCAGGAGGAACCCACCTGCTTTTGTGGGTTCTTTCCTTGTCTGAAATGAGAACAGAAATTTTTTCTGTTTTCATTTCAGATAAAACTATCTGAAGTAATATGCAGGAGAGTATAGATATGAGAAAATACATTTTAAAAAGGCTTGGAATCAGTTTGATCATCCTGTTCTTCGTTGCGTTGATCATTTATTCCATCATGCGCTGTATGCCATCTTCCTATGTGGAATCTCTGGCCAGACAGATGTCTCAGAAGCCGGGTGCCAAGAGTTATCAGGAGTGGCTGGATCAGCTTAATAAAGCGTATGGACTGGATGTTGGTATCGTTCCGGGTTATATTCACTGGCTTGGACAGGCAGTGCGCGGAAACTTTGGAGATTCCTGGTATTGGAATGTTCCGGTTCTGACAAAATTCAAACAGGTAATCTGGTATTCTTTTGCGTTGGCATTATGTGCTTCCATTCTGGAATATGCGATTGCAATTCCACTTGGAATCATTTCTGCCAGAAAACAGTATAGTCATACAGATTATGCAGTAACAGTAATTGCATTGATCGGTATTTCACTTCCCAGCTTCTTCTTTGCAACAATTTTGAAGTATATTTTCTCTGTGAAATTGGGCTGGTTTGATTTATACGGAATTGTTGGAAGAAATCATGAGACATATGGACCTTTTCTGCAGTTTCTTGATATCTGCAAACATATGATACTTCCCATTCTGACTTTAACAATTGTCAGCATGGGATCCATGATGCGATATACCCGAACGAATATGCTTGAAGTTCTGAATTCGGATTATATCAGAACGGCCAGAGCGAAAGGCCTTTCAGAGCATCGGGTAATATACCACCATGCATTTCGCAATACGCTGATTCCGATTATTACGATTATCGGTGGATCACTTCCCGGATTATTTGGCGGAGCGCTTATTACAGAGACGCTGTTTCAGATTCCCGGAATCGGGTACACCGGATATCAGTGCATGACACAGGGCGATATTCCATTCTCTATGTTCTACCTCGTATTCATTGCGGTATTATCGCTTCTTGGAAACTTGCTGGCAGATGTTCTGTATGCGGTTGTTGATCCGCGTGTACGTATAAATTAAGAAGGGTGGTCCAGAATTATTATGTCGAACAATACGAATAGCGCAGACGACAGACAGGGCACTTTGGATGACGAGTCCAGGGTACGTGTACTTTCTCCGGGGATGTTGGTTGCAAAAAGATTTTTCCGTAACCGACTTGCAATGATTGGTTTATTTATCATTGTTGCAATGTTTATTTTCTCTTTTATTGGCGGAGTAGTGTCTCCGTATGGAGAGGCTCAGGTATTCCGTACCGTAAAAGAAACGATGACAGATTATGCCGGTGCTTCCTATAATGAAGATTATAAATTCACCATGGCAGACGGACAGAAACTTTCAGAAATGGCACAGTCCAAGTTTGTTCTTGCAGTCCATGATGAAGCAAAGAATTTTGAAGCAAAAGATCAGACATATACTCTGGAAAAGCTTGGTAATGATTTTTACAGAATATATGGAGCAGGTACCGTTGCAGATGTAACATATATGAGAAAGCTTTACACATATGCAGATACAGATGCTTCCTTTACAGATGATGTCAAGGCTGCTTTTGAAAAGGCCAACAATGCAGGACAGACAGAATTTGAAGTAAATGGAAACCATTATCAGATCACGGTTTCAGGAAGAACGATTACTGTAACATCAGATAGGGAGCTTGCAATTGCTTCAAAATATGTATTCAATGTTTATACGCAGGGGACAGAGCTGTCTTATGACTTCAAGTGTCAGGCTGAGCAGGCACTCAATGCTGCACAGTCTTCATTTCAGGCAGATGGCAACAAGTATACGATTGATATTGACGCAGCCAATGACAGAGCTGTTATCAGCGATGCAGGCGGCAAACAGTATGCGCTGATGTCTCATTTTGCAGTAAGTTCGTCAACAAACGGCGTTTTCCTTTCTGTTGGATATATTGAGGCGGCAGAAGAGGCCATTACGGCAAAAGAGAAAACGTTTACCTATAAGGATACAGATGGGAAAGAGATTACATATACACTCGAGCAGAAAAATGCACAGTATGTGATTCGCAACTATCAGAAGACACAATTGAATGATAATTATTCATCTCCTTCGTTGAAGCATCTTTGCGGAACCGATGGAAATGGAATGGATATTATGACCAGGCTGATGTTTGGCGGACGCGTTTCTCTTATGATCGGATTTGTTGTTATTTTTATCGAACTTTTTATCGGTGTGATACTTGGTGGTATTGCAGGATTTTTTGGCGGATGGGTTGATAATATTATTATGCGAATCGTTGATATATTTTATTGTATTCCCGCTATGCCGCTCTATATTATTCTGGGATCTATCATGGACAAAATGAAAGTTGATCCGAAAATACGTATTTATTTCCTGTGCATTGTTCTTGGCGTTTTGGGATGGGCAAGCATTGCACGTATGGTCAGAGGGCAGATATTATCGCTTCGCGAACAGGAATTCATGGTTGCAGCTGAAGCAACCGGCATCAGTACTTACCGCAGAATATTCATGCATCTGATTCCAAACGTTATTCCACAGTTGATTGTGGTTGCAACAATGGGACTGGGAGATGTTATTCTGACAGAAGCGACGTTGAGTTTTCTTGGTCTTGGGGTTAAATACCCGTATGCTTCATGGGGAAATATTATTAATGCTGTTAATGATTCTTATATCATGTCTACTTACTGGTTTGTATGGATTCCTGCCGGAATGTTGATTTTGTTGACGGTTCTGGGATTCAACTTTATCGGTGATGGATTAAGAGATGCATTTGATCCGAAGATGAAACGCTGAGGTGTAAGGAGACTGCGATGGCTAAGAAAAAAGATGTAAATTATATATCGGCAAAGGAAGCCCGTGCGATTTCCAGCAGAAATAGAAAAATCACAGGGCAGATTGAAAAGAAAAGGAACAGAAAGCATATTCCGGAATCTGAGTATGTGACGAAAATGAGAGATGAGAATAACATCGTTGAATTTGATGATGTGCATACCTATTTCTTTTCAGATATCGGAACGGTAAAGTCTGTAAACGGCGTATCGTTTGATATCCCCAAAGGGAAAACGGTTGGTGTAGTAGGAGAGTCAGGGTGCGGTAAATCTGTAACAAGTCTTTCTTTGCTGCAACTTGTGCAAAGACCGCAGGGCCAGACAGTAAAGGGAGAAATTCGTTTTAATGAAGGAAACGGGAGAGCCATTAATGTAGTCGCAACACCGACCGAGGTTATGCAGAAGCTTCGTGGAGCACAGATGTCGATGATTTTCCAGGAACCCATGACGAGCTTGAACCCCGTTTTCAGAATCGGCGCGCAGGTTGACGAAGTAATCAAACTTCATAATCCTGAAATGACTGAAGAATCGGTCAAGAAGAGAACGCTTGAAATGTTTGAAAAGGTTGGGATTGCAAACATTGAAGGGGTATATATGATGTATCCGCATGAGCTTTCAGGTGGTATGCGCCAGCGTATCATGATTGCCATGGCACTTGCCTGTGATCCGCAACTGATTATTGCCGATGAACCTACAACAGCACTGGATGTTACGATTCAGGCACAGATTCTGGATCTTCTCAGAAACCTGAAAGAGGAGATAAATTCTTCTATCATGCTGATTACGCATGATCTTGGTGTGATAGCGGAAATGGCCGATTATGTCGTTGTCATGTATGCAGGAAGAGTTGTAGAACGGGGAACAGCGCAGGATATTTTCAAAGATCCCAGGCACCCATATACAATTGGACTGATGCATTCCAAGCCGGTTGTAGGAAAAGATGTTGATAGATTGTATAGTATCCCGGGTCAGGTTCCGAATCCGATTGACATGCCTGATTACTGTTATTTCAGGGATCGTTGCGAAATGCAGGTAGAAGGATGTGCAGGAAAGTATCCTGATCTGTATCAGATATCGGACACACATTTTGTCAGTTGTTATCATTGTATGGGATGCCCTGTAGCAGCAACATTTGATCAGAGTACGGAGGCAGACTATGAATAATGAAGCAGAAAAGAAACCGATAGAACAGATGATACATAATGAAGATAATATTCTGGAAGTCAGTCATTTAAAGAAATATTTTCCAATCGGTGGAAGTGTTCTGACAAAGAGCAAGGGATATGTCAAGGCTGTGGATGATGTCAGCTTTAATATAAAGCGTGGTACGACCATGGGACTTGTTGGTGAGTCCGGTTGTGGGAAATCAACAGCAGGCAGAACAATTTTACGTTTGATTCAGAAAACGGAAGGTACCGTTCTTTTTAATGGGACAGACGTAAATACACTGAATCGTAAGGCGATGAATGATATGCGCACCAAGATGCAGATCATTTTTCAGGATCCCTATTCCAGTCTTTCACCCAGACTGCCTGTTGGAGAAATCATTGCAGAAGCAGTAAGAGAGCATCATCTGGTGCCCAAAAGGAATCTGGATGAGTATATAACCAAAATCATGAATAACTGTGGGTTACAGGAATATCATAAAGATCGTTATCCGCATGAATTTTCGGGCGGACAGAGACAGAGAATCTGTATTGCAAGAGCACTTGCATTAAACCCTGAATTTATTGTCTGTGATGAACCCGTTTCTGCATTGGATGTTTCCATTCAGGCACAGATCATTAATTTATTGAAGGATTTGCAGAAAGAGCATAATCTGACTTATTTGTTTATTTCGCATGATCTGTCTGTTGTAGAGCATATTTCTGATACAATTGGTGTAATGTATCTTGGAAGCCTTGTTGAAACAGGAAGTAAGGATGATATTTTTGCGAAACCGTTGCATCCTTATACGCAGGCACTTTTCAGTGCGATTCCGATTCCGGATCCGGATGCGAAGATGAATCGTATTATTCTGGAAGGCAGCATTCCTTCTCCTGCAAATCCGCCGGAGGGATGTAAGTTTCATACGCGGTGCAGCAAATGCATGGAAATATGCAAGCATGTTGTGCCTGAAACAAAAGATATGGGAAATGGACATTGCGTTCGCTGTCACTTATATGATGCTTAAAAGCGGAAATGAATCAGTAATATGTATAATACCAAAGGAGGTGAAGAGAAATCTTCATCTCTTTTTTTGAGAGAAAATGCACCATATTGAAAACGCAATTGCGTTTTCATGTGCGTATTTATGCAGGACAATCGTGTAAACATGTAAATTTATTACGAAAGAAAATTTAGAATAATAATATTTTTTTTTGAAAAGAAAGAATGCATTTTAATGTATAAAAATGCAGTTTACATAAACCAAAAGCTAAATTGATCAAATTTATTCATGTATAGATGTATAATAATTCAAAAATGATAAAAAAAGAATGAGCAGGAAACCCAAAAGTATGCATAAGGTATCTTGACAGATTTATGCAGGCACTATAAAATGGTAAATCATCAAGATAATACGTGTATACAAAGTGCTTATCTACTTTGCTATTAAAATGTAATACCGGTGCAGTGTGGCGCAGGTGCCAGCACCGGTTTCTTATTTACATAACACGTTAAAAGACTAAAGTGTTGTAGCGTTGACGCGCCGACGTCCGAATGGGACAGTGAAGGTGGCTACAGTACTGCAAAGGAGTGAATTGTTTTGACAAAATATGTAGTGAAAAGAGTATTATTGGCGATCGTTACAATGTTTTTGATTTGCCTGATCACATTCTTTGCTATGAATGCGATCCCAGGAGGTCCTTTTAATGGCGAGAAAGCCAAGTCTCCGGCGATAATGAAAGTATTAAATGAAAGATACAATCTGGATAAACCAGTCATTGTACAGTTTGGGTATTATATGAAGAATCTTCTTCATGGAGATTTCGGTGTATCTTTGAAGACCGGACGTGATATCCGGCAAACGATCAATGAATCTTTTGTTGTATCTGCAAGAATCGGAGCATGGGCTATGCTGATTGCCATTATTGTAGGAATCGTGCTGGGCAGTATAGCAGCACTGATGCGAAATAAATGGCCGGATCGTGTGATCGTTTTTTTTGCAACGCTTGCGACTGCAATGCCGAGTTTTGTTTTGGCATCTTTGCTGCTCCTGCTGTTTTGCATTAAACTCAAATGGATTCCGGTTTGGAATTCTACAAATCATAACTACATCTTGCCGGTATTATCACTTTCATTGTATCCCATGGCATATATTACGCGTCTGACCAAGACCAGCATGCTGGATGTTCTGGGACAGGATTATATCAGAACAGCAAGGGCAAAGGGAGTTGCTGCCTGGAAGGTGATTTTTAAGCATGGTCTTCGCAATGCACTTATTCCGGTAATTACATATGTCGGACCAATGACGGCATCCATTCTGACGGGAAGTCTTGTTATTGAAAAGATATTTACGATCGGAGGCCTTGGTTCAAAATTTGTCGACTGTATTACGAACAGGGATTACACCATGATTATGGGAACGACGATCTTTCTGGCAACGCTTATGGTCGTCATGAACCTGTTAAGCGATCTTGTTTACAAGCTGGTTGATCCTCGTATCAAACTGGAGTAAACAGCAGATAGTGGAACTGAGCATGCAAATCGTATTAATACTGAATGGTTAGGAGTATATATAAAATGGCTACAGAAAATAATGTTAATGATCTGCCGCTTCCAAAGAAGAATCCACTAAGTCTGCAGATTGATCTTTCAAAATTTGAAAAGGCAAGTGAAGAAGAAAAGAAACAGCAGGAGGTTATGAGTGAGTCGACCACTTTCTTTAAAGATGGCATGCGTAAACTCATGAAAAATCCACTTGCTGTAGGTAGTATTATCATTCTGATTCTGATTATTCTGATGATGATTGTAACACCGCATATTGTTCCGTATGGCTATGCACAGATTATTACGGTAAATGGTCAGCGTGATGGCGGAGCCAAGAATCTTGCCCCGTTTACCTATTCCAAAATGGAGCAGGCATATATTGCACAGGGTGGTAAAGTCTTTCCGCATATTATGGGAACAGATGAGCTTTCCAGAGATTATTTTGTTCGTGTTGTATATGGAACGAGAGTATCGTTTATGGTTGGTGTATTTGCAAGTCTGATCGTACTTATCATCGGAGTGTTTTATGGATCCATTTCGGGTTATGCCGGTGGTAAGATTGATATGATCATGATGCGTATTGTTGATATTATCTACTCGCTTCCGGATCTTCTGGTTATCATCCTTTTGGCGGTAGTATTCAAAGAAACACTTGATTTCAGCAAGGTCCCCGTTTTGCAAAAACTGGGAGCAAATATGATATCCATGTTCCTGGTATTCGGACTTCTATATTGGGTTGGTATGGCAAGACTGGTAAGAGGTCAGATCCTGACAATCAAGGAAAATGAATATGTTCTTGCAGCACGCGCCATTGGTGCAAAGCCCGGGAGAATCATATGGCGTCATATTCTGCCAAACTGTATCAGCATTATAATCATCTCAACGGCATTGGAAATTCCTGCTGCAATCTTTACAGAAAGTTACCTGAGTTTCATTGGCCTTGGCGTTGCACTTCCGATGCCATCACTTGGATCACTTGCAAGCGATGCACGTTCCGGACTGCAGTCATATCCGCTTAAGCTGGTGTTCCCGGCAATCATGATCGTGCTTATCGTTCTGGCCTTTAACCTTCTGGGGGATGGTCTTCGTGATGCATTTGATCCTAAGCTCAGAAAGTAATTGATGAAAGGTATGGATATCAAAATGGATGTTTCAACTATAAATGTTGAAGAGAAAGTCAAAAAAAATGAAGAGGATTGTGTTCTGAGTGTCAGAAATCTGCATACATCCTTTTTTACAGATGCAGGTGAAGTCAGCGCCGTAAATGGTGTTTCCTTTAATCTTGCAAAAGGTAAGATCCTTGGAATTGTTGGAGAGTCCGGTTCCGGGAAAAGTGTAACGGCATATTCCATTATGCAGATTCTTGCTGATACAGGAAAAGTTACCGAAGGAAAGATTCTATACAAGGGTAAAAATGTTCTTGATTTTGGCAAAAAGGAAATGCATGATTTCCGCGGAGATAAGTGCAGTATTATTTTTCAGGATCCGATGACGAGTTTGAATCCGACTTTTACAATCGGTTCTCAGATCAATGAAGCAATTATGCTTCATACTGAACGTAAGCACAAGAAAGAAGCAACCGAGCGCTCTATTGAACTTTTGCAGATGGTTGGCGTAAATGAACCGGAAAAAAGAATTAAACAATATCCACATGAATTATCGGGTGGTATGAGACAGCGTGTTATGATTGCCATGGCACTTGCCTGTGAACCGGACATCCTGATAGCAGATGAACCGACTACTGCGCTTGATGTTACCATTCAGGCACAGATTCTGGAGCTGATGAAGGACCTGCAGAATAAAATGGGAATGGCCATTATTCTGGTAACACATGATCTTGGTGTCATTGCTTCCATGTGTGACGAAATCATCGTTATGTATGGCGGACGTGTATGTGAGAGAGGTACTGCGGAAGACATCTTCTACAGAGCAAGTCATGAGTACACGAAAGGTCTTCTTCGTTCCATTCCCAATATCGGTAATATGAAAGAGCGACTTATCCCGATTGCAGGCAGTCCGATCAATCTTCTGAATATGCCAAAGGGATGCGCATTCTGTTCTCGTTGTGATAATGCACTTAAGATCTGCCTTGAGCAGGTACCGGATGAAATTCAGATGCCGGATGGACATTATGCATCCTGCTGGCTGAATGTAAAAAAACAGCTCGAGGAGGATAACGCAAATGGCGAGCAGTGAATACTTGGTTGAAGTAAAGGATTTAAAAGAATATTTTCCTATCAAAACCGGTCTTTTCGGGACTTCATTTCTGAAAGCAGTTGACGGTGTGAGTTTTAATATCAAACCTGGAGAAACGCTTGGACTGGTAGGTGAGTCAGGTTGTGGAAAAACAACAGTCGGAAGAACACTTTTACGATTGTATGAGCCAACCGGGGGTGAGTTTCATTTTGACGGTCAGTTGGTAACGGATAAGAATATTACTGATTTACGCAAACAGATGCAGATGGTTTTTCAGGATCCGTATTCATCTTTGAATCCCCGTATGACAGTAGAAGATATTATAGGGGAACCGCTCGATGTTCATAAGATGTACAGTAATCGTGCAGAAAGAAGAGAAAAGATACTGCACCTGATGGAACTGGTTGGACTCAATGCAGAACATGCAGCACGTTATGCACATGAATTTTCAGGTGGACAGAGGCAGCGTATCGGTATTGCAAGAGCGCTTGCTGTTAATCCGAGATTTATTGTCTGCGATGAGCCTGTCAGCGCACTGGATGTTTCCATTCAGGCGCAGGTTATCAATATGTTTGAAGATTTGCAGGAAAAACTTGGGGTGGCATATCTTTTTATTGCCCATGATCTTTTGGTCGTACATCATATTTCACAGAGAATTGCAGTGATGTATCTTGGCAGAATCGTGGAAATTGCAGATTCAGATGAGCTTAACAGTCATCCGATTCATCCTTATACATTATCACTTTTGTCCGCAGTACCGGTACCGGATCCCAAAATTGCCAAAGAAAGCAAACGTATTATTCTGGACGGAGATGTACCCAGTCCGATGCACATGCCTACAGGATGTCCTTTCCGGACAAGATGCAGATATGCAACACAGCATTGTGCAGAAGAATGTCCAACGCTTACTGATCGGGGAAATGGACATATGGTTGCCTGCTTTGAAAAATAATTTGTGATAGTTCCGGATCGACATACCGCCGATTCGAAATTAAATAGAAACCTTAAGCACATAAGGAGGGAAAGTTTATGAAGAAGTTTACAGCAATGCTGCTTGTTGGTGTTATGACCGCAGGTATGTTGGCTGGTTGTGGTTCATCTACCAGCAGTACAGCTACATCCGGCGCAAGTAATGAGACAGCAGAAACAGCCGAAACAGCAGGAAGCGATGCTTCCACAACAGAGACTGCATCCAGCAGTGCAGCACCCGACTGGTCAGGTTATGATTCACTTGTGAAAGAAATCAAATCTGATACGGATCTCGTGGATCGTGAAGCCAAGATGCATCAGGCAGAAGATATGCTGATGGCTACAGGCGCAATCATGCCGATTTATTACTATAATGATCTTTATATGCAGAAGACAAATGTGGATAAAATTTATTCTACAATCTTCGGCACAAAGTTCTTTATGTATGCAACAAAGACAGGCTCAGACAGTGATAAGGTTCTTAAACTTTGTCTTGCAAGTGAACCGGATCACCTCGACCCGGCACTGAACTCCTCGGTAGATGGTGCATGCCTTGCATCAAATGCATTTGTTGGTCTTTATACAAATGATAAGGACGGAAAAGTCATACCGGCACTTGCTGATGGGGACCCACAGATCAGTGATGACGGACTTACCTATACGGTAACCCTGAAGGATGGTCTGAAATGGAGCGATGGTTCAGCTCTTACAGCAAAGGACTTTGAGTATTCATGGAAGAGAGCTGCAAATCCGAATACAGCGGCAGATTATGCTTATCTGTATGATCTTTTTGCAAAAGACGGTGATGATATCAATGTAAAAGCAAGTGATGACGGCAAGACTCTTACATGGACGCTTACATCCCCTTGCCCATATATGATGAGCCTTCTTGCATTCCCTGTATTCATGCCGGTTCCACAGGCTGCGGTAGAAGCTGCATCTGATTGGGAAAGCAATCCGGGATCATGGGCAAGCGAAGCAGGATTTGTTACAGATGGTGCCTATACACTCAAAACATGGAATCACAATGAATCTATGGTATATGTAAAGAATCCGAATTACTATGATGCAGCAAATGTAACGATGGATGAACTTGATTTCATGCTCAGTTCTGATGATACGGCAATGCTTGCAGCATACAATGCAGGGGATCTTGATTATATCGATTCTGTTCCGAATGATGAAATTGCAAAACTGAAGACACAGCCTGATTTCCATGTTGCTGACAATCTTGGAACGTATTATGTAGGCTTCAATGTTAACAGTGCGCTGTTTGATGGCAAAACACCTGAGCAGGCTTCTGATATGCGTCTTGCACTTAGCTATCTGGTTGATCGTAAATCGATCGTTGATAATATCGGACAGACCAATCAGGAAGTTGCTACCTCCTTTATTCCTTCCGGTATGAGTGATGGCCATGGTGGTGTCTTTAAGACAGATGATGATGCATATAAGTATCCTGTAAATGGCGGATATTATGATCCGGCAGTAAGTGTTGATAAGGCAGTAGAGCTTCTTAAGAAAGCAGGTTATACATTTGATGACAATAATATGCTTTCAGCTGATACGCCGATCAATATCACATATCTGACAAATGACGGTACAGGACATGTTGCCATTGCACAGCAGATTCAGCAGGATTTTGCACAGATCGGTATTACAATGGATATTCAACAGGAAGACTGGCAGACATTCCTGAACGATCGTAAATCTGGAAACTTTGATGTTGCTCGTGAAGGCTGGCTTGCAGATTATGATGATCCGGTTAACATGCTTGAAATTTTCACATCAGATTCTGGAAATAATGATATGCAGCTTGGTAAGTAATTTACGGCTGAAAAAAATGAGCCATGCAAATCTTTTAGTTGGATTTGCATGGCTTTTTATGTAAAAGAAGTACTTTATTTATAAAATATACTTATAAAAAAATGCCGTAAGATTTTGGTGTGAATATAGAAAATGTTATAGATTTTCGCAGCCCGCATTTATGATTTATACTAGAAAAGACATAATACTATATTGAAAAAAGTATTTTTATATGCTAAACTAACATAGATTTGTGCAGAAGGTTAGTGCAATGCAGCCATAAAGCTGAGCATTTAAAAGATTATAGAAGGGTACGGGTATTATCATGAGTTCTACTGTTATAGGATACATTCTTGCAGGAGTATATACTTTGATTTCACTGGTTCTTGTTGTTATCATTTTGATGCAGCAGGGCAAACCACAGGGGCTGGGAGCAATTACCGGAAGTGCGGTAGAAACATATTGGACAAAGAATAAAGGACGTTCAAGAGAAGGAATGCAGAAAAAAATCACTGTTGTGTTATCGGTACTTTTTTTTGTTCTTTCGCTTCTTATTGATATGAAACTGTTCTGAACTATATGGATTTCATGGCACTCTGTTAAAGAGTGCCTTTAATTTTTTTAGGAGAAAAGAAAGAGACAGGACTCAGGACAGCCCTGCAGGAGAATATGACGAAGAAAGAAAATAGTGAAAAAGGCAGTACAAAAAAAACAGTAACTTTTGAAGGAACAACAAATCGCAGAGCGCTTGTAAAAGAGCTGATGCATGATCCGATGTATGTTCCGATGAAAGAGAAGGAAATAGCTGCTTTTTTACGGGTAGGAAAAGAAGACAGGGATGAATTGAAAAATATTTTGCTTTCATTGGAGAATGATGGCGAAATTGAATGCACATCCCGTGGGCGTTATAAAGTGGCTGAAGCAGGACTGATCGGACAGTTTATCAGTAACGCTAAAGGTTTTGGCTTTGTAATGATCGAAGGGCGTGAGGAAGATATCTTCATTCCTGAAGATGCTACCGGTGGTGCATTTTTAATGGATACCGTTGCAGTTGAGCTGAAAGAGGAAAAGGCCGGTAAAAGAGTAGAAGGCAGAATCCGTAAAATAATTATGCGGGGAATGACGGAAGTTGTCGGAACATGGCAGAGCAGTAGAAATTTTGGATTTGTCATACCGGATAATAATAAGATACCAAATGATATATTTGTCCCAACAGAACGCAGTAAGGGAGCGGTAGACGGAGACAAGGTTGTCGTAACAATTACTGATTACGGAGATCCCGAAAATGGACGTAAGCCGGAGGGAAAGATCAGTGAAATTATCGGAAATATCAATGATCCGGGAGTTGATATCCTTTCGATCGTGAAGGGATATGATCTGCCGCTTGCTTTTCCGGAGCGTGTTATGAATCAGGCAGAGCGGACAGCAGATGCTGTAAATGATGCGGACAGAGAAGGGCGAATGGATCTGCGTGGTATGCAGATGGTAACAATAGACGGCGAAGACGCAAAAGATCTGGATGATGCCGTAAGTCTGCATGTTGAGAATGGTTTATATCATTTGGGTGTTCACATAGCAGATGTATCCAATTATGTGCAGGAGAATTCTGCGCTTGATAAAGAGGCACTTAATCGGGGAACCAGTGTATATCTGGTTGACCGTGTGATTCCCATGTTACCGCATAAACTTTCCAATGGAATCTGTTCTCTGAATCACGGAGAAGATCGTCTTGCGATGAGTTGTCTGATGACAATTAATCAGCGCGGCGACGTGATCGATCACCAGATCGTGGAATCCGTGATCAATGTCGACGAGCGGATGACATACACCAGTGTTGCCAAAATACTGGATGATAAAGATCCGGATGAATGTACAAAATATGATCGTCTGGTTCCGATGTTCGAAGAGATGCAGGAACTTGCATCAATTTTACACAAAAAGAGAATGGAACGGGGATCAATTGATTTTGATTTTCCGGAAACCAAGATACTTTTGGACAAAGACGGAAATCCAATCGAGATAAAGCCATATGAGCGCAATACCGCGACCAATCTGATCGAAGATTTTATGCTGATTGCAAATGAAACGGTTGCACAACATTTTTTCTGGTTGGAACTTCCGTTTGTATATCGCACACATGAGCAGCCTGATCCTGACAGAATCAGCAATCTGACAGCCTTTATCAGGAATTTCGGGTATCATCTGAAAACGCAGCAGGATGATATTCATCCAAAAGAAATTCAAAAGCTTCTGTCCCAGATTCAAGGCAGCAGTGAAGAAGCAATCATTAGCAGGCTTGCTTTGCGCAGTATGATGCAGGCCAAGTATACGACAGAGTGCACCGGGCATTTTGGCCTTGCAACGGATTATTATTGTCATTTTACCTCACCGATCAGACGTTACCCGGATCTGCAGATTCACAGGATCATCAAGGATCAGCTTCGCGGGAGAATGAATGAGAACAGAATTGCGCATTATAAAGAAATTCTTCCGGAAGTGGCAAAACATGCTTCTGAAACGGAGCGTCGTGCAGATGAAGCGGAACGGGAAACCGATAAACTCAAGAAAGCACAGTTTATGGAAGCGCATGTCGGAGAAGTATTTGAAGGTGTTGTTTCCGGTGTGACCGGCTGGGGAATGTTTGTAGAACTGGAAAATACCTGTGAAGGGCTGATTCGTGCTGCCGCCATGGAAGATGACTTCTATATTTTTGATGCGGGAAGTTACAGCCTGGTCGGAGAATCTACAGGAAAAACATATAAGCTTGGGCAGCGCCTGAAAGTGCGGGTTGCAGGAGCCGACCGGATGACACGGACGATTGATTTCAAACTATGGGAGGATGGAGAAACAACTGAAAATCGTGAACCGAGACTGCCCAGAGAAGTGAAACGCAGGAAGAAACGGGTTATGATTGCGGGTGATCCATATGAACTTCGAGGTAAGAAGGATAGCGAATCAGATTCTGATCAACCTGACAAAAAAGCAATACTTGAAAATTATGTACCGGATTCCAGAACCGGAGAACTTCAGCCCAAACACGTTAAACATGAAAAGGGGCATGGTGGCAGAAAAGCAGCAGGAAGCTATGGAAATAAGTCTGAAGGCGGATATGGTAATAAATCCGGAAAAGGAAAAAAGAAATCCGGAGAGAAGCGGACAGAAAATATAGAAAAAGCAGGTAAATCAGAGAAAAAGAAAACGGCTGAGGATACAACCGGGCGTAAAGTCTATGCGGTTCATAGGTATAAGAAGTCTGCTACTTCAAAAGCTGCAAGAAATGCACAGGGTAAAAGGAACTGACAGATATGGCAGAAGAAAAAATCAAACTGATAACGAATAATAAAAAAGCATATCATGATTATTTTATTGAAGAAAAGCATGAAGCCGGAATTTCACTTGTTGGGACGGAAGTAAAGTCCATCCGTATGGGTAAATGCAGCATTAAGGAAGCTTTTATTCTCTTTCAGGGAAATGAAGCAATAATCTGCGGAATGAATGTGAGCCCTTATGAGAAAGGCAATATCTTTAACAAAGATCCGCTGCGTGTCAGAAAGCTTTTGATGCACAAAGAAGAAATTATGAAGTTGGAACAGCAGATCAAAGTAAAAGGATATACACTGGTTCCGCTTCAGGTTTATTTCAAAAATGGAAAGGTAAAGATAGAGGTTGGTCTTGCCAAAGGTAAGAAGCTTTATGATAAGCGGGAAGATATGGCCAAGAAAGATCAGCAGCGTGCCGCAGAGAAAGAATTCAAGGTAAGATTGCGGTAATAGCTTATATAGAACAGTTAATGGTAAGCAAGCAGCAATTGACTGTTTCTGTAAGCCGGAAAGATATTATCCGTGTTGCCGGAATTTCATCCGATACCGGATTAATAGAATCTTTATAAAATTATACCGGCAGGCTCTTGCTCAAAGATGCCATGCCGGATATAATACTAATAGCACAGAAACATTTGTATCATAATTACATAAGGGCTAGTAAAGGTTTCGACAGGGGTTTTGAAACTGGAGAAGCTATCCGCGGGATGGTGGCGATATACCTCAAATTAAATTTAAACGCTGAAGATAATTTAGCAATCGCAGCCTAACGGCTGCCGTCAGCCTCGATACACCTACATATTAAGTAACTGACGTCAAACTTGTAGGAAACGACACAGCTTAAGCTTTGCGGCTGCGGGCGTAACATGAAGCTACCAAACGGACATGGGCGTATGCTTCCGTATCCGGGCGGGAACAGGGGAACAGATCCTCACAATAGCTTACTATGATAGTAGAAGGACAGCGGATGGGCTTTTGGACACGGGTTCGACTCCCGTCTAGTCCACTTTGAGAAGTCTTTTCTCATGTGGCAGACAAGTGGTTTTATTTGTAACAGTAAACAGAACGTCTTTTTCAATCATATAGGTTGATTGGAAAAGGCGTTTTTTACATGGAGATTTCCGGTTATTAAGTCAATAGATGTGCTTTTTATATAAACATATGCGGGTTTGATGCTCGGGTTGCATTTTTCTAAAATCATGTCAACTTGACAGCCAATACTCAGAATTCTATTCTGAATATATTGTGTGATTTTATTTTTGTAAAATAGGAATGTGAAAGAGAGAAAAAATGACAAAGATTGATCTGATCACCGGGTTTCTGGGTGCAGGGAAAACTGAGTTTATTAAAAAATATGCACGTTTTCTGATGGAGCAGGGGGAACATATCTGCATTCTGGAGAATGACTTTGGCGCAGTAAATGTTGATATGGTTCTTTTGCATGATCTGTTAGGAGAAAAGTGTGATCTGGAAATGATCATCGGCGGAGATGGCGCCCAGGCTCACAAAAGAAGATTCAGAACCAAACTGATTGCGATGGGAATGAAGGGATACGACAGAGTGCTGATGGAGCCATCCGGCATCTTTGATATGGATGAATTTTTTGATGCATTATATGAGGAACCGTTGGATCAGTGGTATCAGGCAGAAAATATTATAACGATTATAGACGCAGGACTTGCGGATCATATTTCTGAAGCATCCGAGTATCTGCTTGCATCGGAGACGGCTTGTGCCGGGAAAGTTGTTTTCAGCAAATGTCAGAATGTTACACCTGATAAAGCAGCAGGAACACTTGCACAGGTGAACAGTGCATTGGAAAAATACCATTGTCAGAGAAAATTTGAGTTGGAAGATATTCTAACCCGGGATTGGAATGATCTGACAACAGAAGATTTTATGAAACTTAAATCCTGCGGATACATGCATGCCGATATTGGCAGGATACCGGTTGATTTTGAGAAAGCATACGGAACGCAGTTTTTCTTTGGATTGTCGCTTTCCGAAGAGGAACTGATGGCAGGATGTGCCGGAATATTTAATGATCAGGCATGTGGGAATGTGATCAGAATAAAGGGCTTTGTGCAGGAAGGAGATGCGTACAGAGAAATCAATGCAACCAGAGAAGGAACAGAAACAAAAATAATTTCTGTCGGCCAGGAAGTATTGATTGTAATCGGCGAAAACCTGAATAAGGACAGAATCGAAGGATATCTGACAAATGAAAGGAATGACAACGCAAAATGAAAGAAATTGCCGCAGAAGAAGCAAGGCCTGAAGATTCACAAAGAGAAAAAATACAAAGAGAAGAATTCAAAATAGAAGAATTACAAACAGAAGATTCACAACCAGAAAAATCCCAACCAGAAGAATTACAAAAAGAAGTTTTGAAAATAGAAGATTTACAAATAGAAGAGTCCCAAGCAAAAGAAACACAAATGGAAGGATCCCCAACAGAAGGATCCCCAACAGAAAAATTCCCAACAGAAAAATTCCCAACAGAAAAATCTCAAATAGAAAAGCTGCAGGCAGAAAAAATATATGGAGAGGAAAATCAGTCTTCAGAGAAATCACCCGCGCAGCCTTCAGAGAAATCGCACACTGCACGGAAAAAGCACACAGGTTTATATGGTGCAGGTCTGTTATGGGCCGGGTTACTTCTGGTATGGGCCAAATTTATGCAGACGGCTGCACAGTTATGCATGTACGGAGCCGTCAGAAGACATCTTCCGATTCTGATGCTCTGCGGGGCAATCATTCTGGTTTGGTTTCTGTTATGGACATTGGGATATTTCCTCATACTTAAACCGATTCTTCGAAAGAAAATCACCGGAAAATGGATCATGATGTTTAAACTGTTTTTTGCAGCAGAATTGATGGCTTTTATTCTGATTACAGCTTTTTATGGCAGACAGATTGCAGGGAGTGCCATGCATTACTCGGGAAAACTGGCATGGGAGATTGATAGTCTGCTGAACTGGAAAAATGTATCCCTGAAACATAATAATGTTTATACGGATGGTGCAGGAGGGATTTTTGATGATCTGGATCAAAAGATGGACTTACCGGATGATCTTTACATCATAAACCGCTTTATGATTCAATATGATCAGGATGGAAAAATTACCGGTATTGATGGATTTTTTTGCGGAAAAAGTAAGAACGGGCAGGAAAAAACATGGTTGCTTACCTATAATGGAAAAGGCAGTATGAAAGTACGGGAGTCAGAAGCAGATGCTGCAGATGCAGCCTATCTGACAAAAGAAAGACGCATTAAGCCAATGCTCGAAATTATCCGTGCAGCAGATCTGAAAAAGGACACACTTGCCATGATACAGAAATATCCGGAAGATTCGTTTGAACTTCTTTATTATGGTTACCGGAATGCAGGGGCAGATGGAATCGTACCGGTTCTGGGAGAATCGGCAGGGTTTTCCGATGGACTTTATCTGGGGAATACATCTGGTTATGAAGTATCTCTCTCCATACCCGGAAAAGAGGATACTATTATTCCTGTCCGTTACCTGGACACAAGACCATAAAAAGATATCATTGGAGGATAGAAAATGGCAATACGGATTATTTTGTGGTGCAGTATTATCTGGATTGCACCGCTGATCTGTTTTTTATTAAAAAAAGAAGCTAAAAATAAAACCAATATTGTTGCAGGCGTGACGATTCCAAAGGAAATGCTGGAAAATGATCTTGTGAAAGAGGAATTAAAGCGCTATAACAGGCAGCAGAATCTGCTGTGTGTGATCCTGTTATTATCTGCGATTCCCGGTATTTTTGCAGGTAAATTCGACGTATCAATGACACTCTGGTGTATATGGATATTGCCTTGCATTTTTTTTACCATATTTTCTTTTTGCACGCTGTAATGCCGCTATGAAGAAAATCAAATTGCAGCAGGGGTGGGGATTAGCAGAAGGCGGATTGGATGGTTGCACAGATGAAGATGACAAGTGGATCTGGGGACTGTTTTATTATGATCAGTCGAATCGGGATTTGCTTGTAGATGGCAGAATTGGTACAAATGTAACACTGAATATGGCGCGAACTGCAAGTAAGGTGATTATGGCGTTTACAGTAGTTCTGTTACTTGCGATTCCTTTTTTTATTCCGGTTACGAATGCGATTCTGGACAAGCCGCCGGTAATATCTGCAGGTGATGGAACGGTTACGGCAGTCAGCGGGGGAACAAAATATGCTGTTTCGGCGGATCATATGAAAGAGGTACAATTGCTGAACGAATTACCGGAACATCTGGTTCGCAAATTTGGAACAGGAATGGAGGATCTGTTGAAAGGGCGGTTTTCATCCGATATAACAGGAGAAGTGAAAGTTTGTCTTGATCCGACGTGTCCCCCTTTTCTGCTGATTTCGACAGAAGATGGCAGTACGTATCTTTTTGGGTCAAGAGAACAGGGTAAAATAGAACAGATCTATACAGCGTTGCAAAAGAGGTGACAGATATGAACACTGAGCAAAATGTAAAGATGACCTATTCCAGCATCATCATAATGGAGGGAAAGCCTGCAGTAGCAGTAACATTTGAGCGTGGACAGGATTTGGCAGAGGGGACGATCCCATCCGGCAGGATACGCAAGAATAATGGATTTTCAGAGGAAGAAGTACAACAGCTTTCAGCATATCTGATACAAAATCAGGAAGAGATTATGCGCGAAGCAAAAAAGATATCATCGCTGAAACATTTGTTTTCAGAAAAAAAGAATGAAAGAGATGGAGAAAGTTTTGGAACAACAGTATGAATATTGTACAAATATAAGAGATCAGAAGGATCTCCGTGACGGCTTCAATGAACTGACAAGGAAAACATTCTGTTTTGACTTCACAACGTGGTATCAGATGGGGCAATGGAACAAATACAAGTACATTCCACATGTACTGATCTGCAATGACAAAGTGGTATCTAATGTTTCAGCCAATGTTATGCAGTTTTATGTAAATGGCCAGATCAAAAAATATATTCAGCTCGGCACCGTTATGACTGATCCGGAATATCGCGGGCAGGGATTTAACAGGTATCTGATGGAGGCAGTTCTGGAAGAATATGCAGGGAAAGTGGACGGAATCTATCTCTTTGGAAATGACAGTGTTCTGGATTATTATCCCAAATTTGGATTTCGTGCTGTGCAGGAACATTCTTTTGGAATCACAAATGATTCTGAAAAATGGCAGCAGACAGAACCATATGCTTTGAAAAAGGCAGATATGCAGAATAAGGATACCTTTGCAGGCTGGTACGATACAATTGTAAGATCAGACCGAGCAGGGGGAGATAAAAATCCGGAAGATGCTTTTTATATGTTCGATAATGTTGGACTATATGAATTCTGGTTAAGTCATGGATATGGAGATAAAGTATATTATATTCCGGAAACTGACTCATATGTCATTGCAGACGTGAAAGATGCGAAACTGACAGTTTATCAGACTTTTGGCAATTGTGAGATCGATATTTTCAGAGTAAAGGATTATTTTGCACAAAGTACTTCTGTATCAGAAATTGAACTGGGATATACCCCGGCCCGAAGAGATAGCTATACAGTAAATGAGCATAGAGAAGCAGATTGTACACTTTTTTTGATCGGAGATGATTTGGCAGAATTCGGAACAAAGGCCTGCATGTTTCCGGTTTTATCGCATGCGTGAGAAAAGATAAAATGAAAGAAGATTTTGAAAGAGTTCTGGAACAGTCCAGAGAACTGGAGACAATCCGATTACATCAGAATCCCGCAGATATGGTACGGGAAGAATTTTGTCTGACAATGGAAATCGAGCATTCCTTACAGGAAGGAACCTTTTCTTTTCCGGAAGCTGCGCAGACAGAAAAAAACAAGCGTATTCTGATCAGAACGCAGAACTACTTTTCTGCCAAGGTTCATTTGCAGGAAGAGGGGCTTTATTTTCACTGCCATGATTTTGTTGAATTGTTATATGTATACAGGGGGCATTGCAGGCAATATCTGGAGAATATGGAATGTGCCATGGAATTGCAGGAGGGAGACCTTTTTCTTCTGAATCAGAATGTAATACATGGAATATTGCAGGAAGACGAGAATGCTATTCTGATTAAAATAATTATTCCGGTTTGTTTATTGGAAAATGCTTTTATTCAAAATCTGGATCACGAAAATGCAGTCTATACCTTCCTTTCGGAAGCCCGAGAGGCAGGGGCTGATATCTATCACTATATTCATATGCATTGTGTTTCGGAAAAAGTACAAAAGCTGATCATACAGATGATGTGGGAATTTTACGGTCAGGATAAGCTGTATGAAGAAGCTGAAAAAAGCTATCTTCAGCTCTTGTTTATTATGCTTACGAGAGAAAAGTCCGGGATGGAGGAGTGTACCTATCCTGTTGCAAAACATACGATGAAAATCAGGCAGATCATTTCGTACTTATATGAGCACAGTGACACAATTACGCTGCACGAACTTGCGCATCATTATTCTTTTAATCAAAGTTATCTGAGTCGTATGATTCATTTAAATTGTGGAGTCTCTTTTCAGAAACTGCTTGGTGAATGCAGATTGGAGAAGGCGGCGGAACTGCTGTTGCATTCCGGAGATTCTGTAGAGAAGATCGCAGGACTTGTCGGATATGATAATCCGGTTCCCATATATCGCGGATTTCAAAACAAATATCATATGTCACCATCTGAATTTCGTAAAAGGTGTGGGGTTCCACTGAATCAGGAAAAAGTAAAATGAATATAGATAAGAGTAAATAACAGAATATGGTTTTGAAAACTCCCACCTGATAGAATGAAACGAATTCGAAAGGTGGGATCTTTATGCCACAAAAACAATATAGAAATAGACTGGAAGAAAAAAACACCAGAAAACTGATATGGAGTATGTGTACACAGACGACGCTATCAATTCTGATTTATAATATATACATGCTTACGGATACTTTATATGTTTCCAGGGGGATTGGAAGTGTCGCGGGAGGTGCGATCGGAATATATACGCCTGCAGGAATGCTGATAAACGGAATTACATCAACACTTGCGACCGGGAGCAGTTCCTGTATATCACGTAAACTTGGAGAACAGGATAGTACAAACAGTAAGGCTGTCATCGGATGCGCTGTATGGGTTTGGATTTTGTGTGCTGCTGTGATTACGGCAGCAGGTATGCTTTTTTTGAACCCGATTCTGTCTCTTCTTGGATGTACAGCTGAAATATATCCGTATGCGGTGGTATACTGCAGAATTATGTTTGCGGGGACGATTCTTTCAACCGGTTTTTCGGGAATCATGCGTGCAGAAGGGGATATTGCATATGCAACGCAGCAGTGGTGTATACCTGTTATGATCAATATGCTGCTGGATCCGCTTTTTATATTCGTTTTTCATTGGGGAATCGCAGGAGCAGCATTAGCAACGGTATTGGCACAGCTTTATTCTGTCATAAACAGTATTTACTATTTCTTTTTTCGTAAAGCGACACCCTGCCGGATTATGATCCGGGATATTTGCTGGAACCCAAAAGCATTTCTGGAAATCATGCAAATAGGAATGCCATCGCTTCTGAACAGCATCTGTCAGAGCCTGACGGGAACAATCGGCAATCAGATTCTGGGACAGGTCGGTGGAGCGCAGGCAATCAGTGTCTATACGGTTATTTCCCGTATACTGTCTTTTCTGACAACACCATATGCAGGTATCATGCAGGGAATTCAGCCAATACTGGGATACGACTATGGAAGGAAGCGGTGGGACAGGCTAGGACAGACTGTTCAGTATGCATTTCGGATTGCTGCCGTTTACGGAATTTTGATCTGGCTTTGCAGTCAGATCATGACAGTACAGCTGCTGCAGATTTTTATAAAGGATCCATTTATTGTTGCAAAAGGAGAAATTGCACTTCGCATATTGAGTACGGGACTTTTGACAGGTGGGATTCTGCCGATTGTACAGGCATGTTTTCAGGCGTACGGTTTTGGTAAAAGGGTTTTACAGAACGGAATGATCAGTATATTGCTGATAAAGCTTCCACTGATACTCATTACCGGATATCTGGGACAGATTACAGTTGTATGGGCAGGGTTTGCGCTTGGCGATCTGCTGACAGCATTTCTTGCAATCGGAATGTATTCCCGGTATATAAGAAAAAATGTTTTTGATTAAAATATGAATGATAATACGGAAAAACAAGGAGAAGAAACAATGGAGAGTATGACCAAAAACAGACAGGATAAAGCAGTATTGGGGCGGATGGTAGAAAAAGTCTTTGCACCGGTGGAAATGACAGGATATCAGGAACTGACCGAAGGCTATTATAATGTGGCATATGCGCTCACATTAAGTGATGGACGCGAAGTTATTTTGAAGGTTGCACCCCGCCCGGATGTCAGAATTATGAGCTATGAACGAAACATTATGCGAAGTGAAGTGGATGCCATGTGGATGGTAGCAGATGATCCGGATATTCCGGCACCAAAGGTACTGGGATATGATGATTCCTGTTCCATTTGTGATTCTCCCTGTTTTTTCATGGAAAAGCTTTCGGGAAGCAGTCTGAATGCCATTCATGAAAAGTTGTCGGAAGATGAAATCAGTCAAATACATATGCAGTCCGGAAAAATTCTGCAGAAGGTGAATCAGATCAGATGCCCGGCCTTTGGATATCCGGGACAGCCGTTGTTTCAGGGGGATAACTGGTACCTTGTATTTCGAAGGATGCTGGAGGCAGGGATTGGTGATGCAGAGGCAGGAGGGGTAGATTTGAAAATATCGGTTCCGGAGCTTTGGGATATGCTGGAGCGAGATAAAAATTATTTTGATGAAATAACGCAGCCGTATCTGGTTCACTGGGATTGCTGGGATGGAAATATCTTTACTGAACATGGTAAAATTACGGGAATAATAGACTGGGAAAGATGCCTGTGGGCAGATCCGCTTATGGAAGTCGGATTTCGGACTTTCTTCCGCAATACTTCATTTATGGAAGGGTATGGAATGGAAAAACTCTCCGATAGAGAGTATCGGCGTGCATTATGGTATGATGTTTACATGATGATCCTTGTATCACTGGAGTGTGAATATCGAAAATATGATACCATGGAAATGTATGATTATGCAGTCGGAGTGCTGCAGAAGCAGGTAAAAGAGTTACAAACGGTATAAGAATTGTGCGGCACCAGCGCGAATCAGAATATAACAGGAAGTTCAAAACAGCGGCCTTGATCTTTTGATCAGACTGCTGTTTTGGCGCAGAAAAAGATATTGACAGCAGAATGTATGTTCGAATATTATGTATATATGCGGCAATAAACGGAAGGGGTAAATGGATGAAGAGAGAACTTGGAATTGCAAGATGTGGACTGGCATGTTGTCTGTGCTCGGAGAATGACAGCTGCGGAGGATGTGATTCAGGGAACTGCAAAGGGACAGAGAGCTGTGAAAACAGGAAATGCTCAATGCAGAAGCAAATCAGTCATTGTTATGATTGTGATGAAGAATGCAGGAAGGGACTCCTTTATAAAAATAAGCCCTATGCTTTTAATTTGTTTGTAAAAAGATATGGAGAAAAAGAACTCCTGGATTGCCTGGAAAGAAATGAAGAGAACGGAGTCGTCTATCATAGAAGCGGAATCAGCGGAGATTATGATGATTTTGATGATGCGGAGAAGCTGATTGCATTTATTCAGACAGGCAAACGATAAAAGCAGGGGAAGAGGAGAAAATGGGGAACGAAGAGCACAATTATATCAATATTACACCGGAAAATTTAGCGAATGAGCATTTGTGCTGTATTATACGAAGTAAGAAAAAACATCCCGGAGTGGAAGCCAAAAGAGCATGGCTGGCCGAGAGACTTACAGAAGGACATGTCTTTCGGAAACTGAATGCGAAGGCTACTGCTTTCATTGAATATGCACCTCTTGAAAAAGCATGGGTTCCTTTAAGAGGTGACAATTTCTATTATATATATTGTCTTTGGACATACGGAGAATCCAGAGGAAAAGGATATGGAAAAGAACTGATGGAATACTGCATTTCAGATGCAAAAGCTGCGGGAAAGTCCGGAATTTGCATGCTTGGATCTGAGAAGCAGAAAGCATGGTTGACAGATCAGCGTTTTGCAAAAAAATACGGGTTCAGGGTTGTAGATACAACAGAAACGGGATATGAACTTCTGGCGCTTTCTTTTGATGGTACAGAACCGGAGTTTACACAGAAAGCCAAAGTCTCCCGGATAGAAAATGAGGAGCTGACCATTTATTATGATATGCAGTGTCCATATGTACAGCAAAGTATCGATGGAATAAAGAGATATTGTGATGATAATCAGGTTCTGGTATCATTTATACAAATTGATACGTTGGAAAAAGCCAAGGATTTACCTGGTGTTTTTAATAACTGGGCAGTATTTTACAAAGGCAGATTTGAAACCGTGAATCTGGTTGGAGGCAATAGTTTGGAACGGATTCTGAAAAAAAACAGATAAAAATTGGGGAAAAGTTGTATGTATGAACGAATGCTTGATCGAACAGAAAAACCGACAGAAACAGCTTTTATACATTATTGTGGAGAAGCAGAAACATTATTTGAAAATATAGATGCTTTTCTGCTGACAGATCTTGGTACGGAGAGAATGCTCAGATTTCCATATGGTAATCGCTATGGTTGGGGGATGAAGTATTATATTAAAAGTAAACATATCTGTGATATTTTCGCAGAAAAAGGTGCTTTTACGGTAATGCTCAGGATGACAGATCCGCAATTCGAAGAAGTATATTCCGAGGTAACTGCTGATACAAAAGAATATATTGATCAGCGTTATCCCTGCGGAGAAGGCGGCTGGATTCATTATCGGGTTAGTTCAGAGCAGCATCTGGATGATGCAAAGAAACTGCTGCGCTGCAAAGTTCAGAAAAAAGTTATTACGGGGAGAAAAGAATGACTGGTAACCGCATTAAAGTAAGCAGTATCAATGATCACATCTGGTTGCTGAATGATAACAATGAGGCAACCGGATATGTTATAGCAGGGAGTGAGAGAGCACTCATCATTGATACAATGAACGGATATGAAGATGTAGCGGCAATTGCCAAATCAATCACCACATTACCACTTACAGTTGTAAATACACATGGACATCCGGATCATATATATGGGAATATTTTTTTTGAGGAAGCTTATATTAATCCCAGGGATATGGCCCTTGCAGCACATCATTATGCGCAGCCACCCTTTTTTGACATCATGCAGAAAACAGGGAAGAAGCCGGCGACATTTCTGCCGGTACAGGAAGGAGATACCTTCGATCTGGGCGGGTTGGTGCTGGAAGTGTATGAACTTGCCGGACATACCCCGGGAGGGATCGTTCTGCTGGATAGAAAAGACAGAATCCTGTTCACAGGAGACAGCATAATTGAGCAGTGCTGGATGCAGATGGAAGAATCGCTGCCGATGGATATATTCGCGGCATCTTTACGCAAAATAGAAAAATTTCGGAATGCGTTTGATTATATTCTCTCGGGACATGCACAGGGGCTCATCGGTGCAGAAATTGTGGAAGCACAGAGATGTGCAGTAGAAGAGGTTGCAGCAGGAAAATGTGAAGGTGACGAACCATATCATTGGTTTGACGGGTGCTGTATGGCACATCCGTTTCAGAATAATGCGGCAAGGAAAATTGTATATAAAATCTGGAAAGAATTGCAGATTGATCGTAAGAACTATGATCCGGATGCGGAGGCAAACGGAAGTGTTTATCATCGCGTAGCCTGTAGGGGGATTATCTGTCAGAACGGGAAATATCTGATGATCCGTTCTAAATACGGAGATTATAAATTTCCCGGAGGCGGATGGGAAAAAGGAGAAAATTATTTACAGACTTTATTCCGTGAAGTGCAGGAAGAAACAGGGTACCATGTTATTGCAGACAGCATCCGGGATGCCTATTTTGTAACAGAAAAGAGGAAAGGTGATCCCGAAGCACTTTTAATTATGAAAAACCTGTATTTTTATTGTGATGTGGAAATACAGGCAGGAAATCGAAATCTGGATGAATACGAGAAAGAATATGAATACGAAGTGATTTGGACAGATTTGCAGGCAGCTGTGCAGGGAAATGAAAAACTCGCAGAAAACACATTAACACCCTGGGCAGCAAGGGAAGAAATGATTATGGGAGACTTGATGGAGAAGCCGATAAATGGATAATAATGTGATTCACACAGAACATATGATACTGTATCCCCTGACGGAAAACGAGATGGAAACAGTTATCAGTAAAGAGACAGATGATGGAATGAAGCAGGCATATTCAGAAATGCTTGCAGGCTGTAAAGAAAAACCGGAGCAGAGAATATGGTATGCGATTTGGAATATGCAGTTAAATGATGGCAGCAATACCATTATCGGAGATTATGCATTCAAAGGTCTGGATGAAAACGGAATGGTTGAAATCGGTTATGGTATAAAAGAACCTTATGAAAGTAAAGGCTATATGACAGAAGCAGTGACAGCAGCGGTGAAGTGGGCAAGGATGCAGCCCGGAGTAAAAACGGTGGAAGCTGAGACGGATCCGGACAATAAAGCGTCACAAAGGGTATTGGAAAAAGCGGGATTTATGCCGAATGGTGTAATGGGAAAAGAGGGGCCGAGATTTTATTATGCGCAACAGTAAGATGGTTTTATTGGTCATTGATACACAAAAACTGATTATGAATAATCAGTTATATAACTTTGATTTTTTTACACAAAATGTGGCAAAACTGATTTCCGCTGCAAGAGAAAGCCATGTGGAAGTGATCTATGTGCGACATGATGACGGAGAAGGTGAAGCACTTACAAAAGGCAAAAAAGGTTTTGAAATTGCAGATGAGTTTACACCGCTTTCCGTAGAAAAAATATTTGATAAAACGGTGAACAGTGCATTTAAGGAAAGCGGATTGCTGGAATACCTGATAGAAAAGGGAATAGAAAAAGTAATTATAACAGGACTGCAGACAGATTACTGCATTGACGCATCTGTAAAATGCGCTTTTGAACATGGATTTGAAGTCATTATTCCTGCAAATGCCAATACAACGGAAGACAACTCGTATATGACGGGAGAAAAAACGTACCGTTATTACAATGAAATGATGTGGGATGGCAGATATGGTAAATGTGAACCACTGGAGGACGTTATCGCATTAATGAAGGAAGAGTAAATATGATCACATTAAATGATTATCTTTATACGGGAGATACTGTCTTTCGTATTATCCAGAAATACAGCAGAGATTTGCGCGAGGATGCAAAAAAAAACCATAACGAGCTGGATCTGGTACATGTCAATTTTCTGATTCAGATCAATGAACTTCTGGAGCATAATGAATTTTTGACTTCACAGTCTCAGAAATTACGCGATTTTTATATGTATATGGTCAAAAAGTATCCGTATCTGGCATTTGCTTTCAAAGGACGAATCAAATCACTGATTCGTGCAGAAGAGAAATTCAATGGATATATAGTTGAATATATATATGAATATTTTAAAGAGCATAAGACCTATCCATCCATACAGGATCTGAAAAACAGGCTCAGCTGTTTTCGTGATCTGATTGCCTATCGCATTATCATTTCACTTCCCAAGTGTCAGACAAATGATTTGAACAATCGTGAAAATGAAGAAATCAGATATTTATATGAAATTGCAAACATACTGCCTGCATTTCTGGAAGAGAGAGGTTTCACTGTGGAAACAGCGGGAGGGATGAATGAAAGTACGTCCCCGCTTCTGCAGGATACAGTAAGAGGTTATTATCGGGATTATATCTGTGAGGAAAGTCTGAATGGTTATCAGTCTCTTCATATTACCTTTTATGATAACAGTGCAAGGTGTTACATGGAAGTTCAACTGCGAACCAAGGAAATGGATGATTATGCAGAAATCGGACCTGCCAATCATCTGGGATATGAGAAGCAGCAGGAAAGAGACCGTTCCAGACGGGATCTGATTCCAAGAGGAGAATGTGTTTATTTTGATGATGCATACGAAAGAGGAATGCTGTTGCGGAATCTGGAGCTCAAAGATCTTGATGTAAATATGTTTGCAGCAGTAAACAACAGTCTGATCAATGATGGGTGTGGTTTATACAGAGGACGTTTGATTCTGCCATATGAACATCTGTCCAGATTTCAGAGTGATGCACAGACTTTTCACGATGAAGCAACCTGAAGTTGCGGCAACTGTTTATATTGCAACAATGGGGTGGTTCTGAATGCTGCTTTTGCATGCTACCATATAGAAAAAAAGGAGGCAGCAAAAATGAGTTTAGGAGAAAATATTCAGTATTTGAGACAGATCAACAATATTACACAGGAGGCGTTGGCGGAGAGTTTATCTGTTTCCAGGCAAACAATATCCAAGTGGGAGACGAATCAGGTTTACCCTGAAATTCCGAAACTGATTGAAATGGGAAAAATATTTCATTGCAAGTTGGATGAACTTCTGAATGAAGACATTCGGAAAATGCAGGAAGCTTATTCGGAAATTGTAATAAAAAAGGTGGATGCTTTTCGTATGGCGCGTTATGTGATGATCACGCCGAATCCGGAAGATGATGTAAATGCTTACATGGATAAATGGGAAATGAAAAGCGGATTGCATGAAATCCCCGGATATGAGTCAAAACGTATCGGATGGGATTTCCCATTTGTATCCCCGGAGCAGCAGACAAGATTTGGAATGCGCGGCTATGTTTCGGCATGCATTCTTCCGGAAGGATTTGAGCCCAAGTGCCAGGGAACAGAGATTGTGAGTCAGGAAAGTGCGAATTACGCCTGCATTACGATTCGGGATCCCTTTTCCAGAGCGTTTGAACTGATACCGGGGGCATATAAGAAGATACTCAAATATCTTGGCGCAAACGGTTTTAAGGAAACAACCAGTGGAGATTTCATTTCCTGCTTTGAGCATGTTTATGAAAAAGATGAGGTCTGCTATATGGAAGTATATATTCATACAGATGCGGTAGGACAGGCAAATCTGCATACTTTTTGAATGGATGGAGTTTTCCTTTTGAGAGAATCATGAGAGCTCATGGTACCGATCGGATAAACAGGAATGAGGGGGAGAAAATGGCAGTAACATTTGATTCATATTGCGGTCTTAGCTGTGCTGACTGTACATACAAAGAAACAATGAACTGTGGAGGATGTATTGCAACAAAGGGAAATCCTTTTCATGGCAAATGTGAAGTTGCAGAATGTGCAAAAACGCGTGGGAAAAGGTTTTGCGGAGAATGCGAAAACATTCTTTCCTGCGATATTCTAAAACGGTATTCGTATGATGAGACAAATGGTGATCATGGGGAAAGAATTGATAACTGCCAGAGAATTAAGACAGCGCTTGTAAAAGAAGCAAGAGAAGGGATTAATCCGGTCAGTGTCTGCGGTCATCATTGTGATTATTGTTTTATGGGACAATGGTGCGGCGGATGCAGAAGCAGTTATAATTGTTGCTCCTATGCTACGTTATTTGAAGATGGAAAATGTCCGAATGTAAAATGTGCAGAAGCAAAACAGCTTTCCGGTTGTTTTGAATGTACTGAGCTAGCAGATTGCAAAAAAGGGTATTACAGTAAAGAAGAGGAATATACAGCCAAAGCAACAGCATTCTTTATTCAAAAGTATGGAGAAACGGTTTATACGCAGGCACTCAAAAATGCAATTGAAGACGGAGTAAATTATGCCGGATCATTTGACGAGACGGGAAGCGTGGAAGCTGCATTCAGACTCCTGGAAAAGTATATTCTTCCAGAAAGTAAATAACATATCACAGCAATAAAATAGTTTTGATAAAAAAGAGCTGGTGCAAAATAGCGGGATAATATAAAGCTGCTATACATGCAACAACTCTTTTTGCATATTGGAATGTCAGCCAGGAAAATACCGGATAAGCAATATTGCCATAATTCAGGATAAGCAATATTGGAATAATTCAGGACTGGGTTTTGGTATCGGTATATTTTAAAACAACAAAATGTAATGCCAGAAACAGGGTAATGTAAATACAACAACATAAAAGATATTTTGGCAGTGCAAGTTCCAGATTTGGATTATTGGAACGCATACCGATACAAAATAGTGAGTAGGGCAGCAGATAACCATAACCTTTTGCAGTAAGGATCAGTCCGGTAAAGCCGCCGAAAAAGCTGATACCGATCGGAATGGCAAAGTTATGAATGATCAGTGACAGGAGACTTTGCAGTGTGCATATGGTGATACTGCCGAGGAACCCGCATATGAGCCAATTGAATAGACTATGAGGAAGAGGAGTATGCAGCCCAAGCATTATTCCGGAAAAAATGAAAAGTAAAGCGATCCAAATGATTTCCAGAGCCATCAATATAATAATAACTGCGAGCTTTTCAAAAACAAGACGGGAATATGACTCATTTGTCATGACCAGATTCCAGTTGGTGCCAGCATGTTCTGTTCGCCACAGACAACTTGCAATCAGTGCAATAAGCGGGGAGATGAACAGAAAACTCAGAAAGAGTGTGTGCTGTGTCCAGAGAGATTCCCACGTAAAGGACAGGACACCCAGGTTACTTTTAAAATTAATGGTACCGATAATGGCTGAAATCAGGGGCAACAGAATAAAAGGAATCCATACGGGAGATCTTTTCAGTTTGATCATTTCTATCGGGAGGCGGGTTTGCAGGGTATGACTTCTTTTTGTTTCCTGGTGCTGCACAGGGAGATGGCCTTCTTCCATTTTTTCATATATTTTTTGACCGGCGCAGGTCAGCAGAAGGATCCATAACAGGCAGACCATATAGGGAAAACGAAATGGCGAAGAATAAAAAAGCGAAATCAGCCTGGTATGGCTGTCATAGTCCATGCCCACAAACATGGTGATTCCACTGATTCCCCAAGGCGTGTAATATAAAAAAGAGAATGGCAGATACATGATGAAAAGACCAAACAGTGAGCCTGCCAGTCCGGTAGAGAAGGATACATACTGATTGTGAAACAAAAGAGACAGATTACTTTGTAATAAATACAGAATAAAGCATACCAGAAACACATTGCACCCGGTTCGTACAAAATCTGCTGCAGGAAACGGTATATGAATTCCGATTACAAAGCAAAGCAAAATTAAAGAAAGCATTTCAATCAGAGAAAAAAGGAGAGAAAAAAAGAGACCATATAAAATTTTTCCATAGTAAATGGCTTTTTTGGATGTAATCGATTCAAGAATTTTCCACATGTTTGACTTGTGTTCCAGATCCATGACATTGCTGGCAAGAACCGCCCACAGAGCGGGTAACAGAATGGTGTTCATCAGCGGCAGACGATAGAAGAGAGCAAGCCACATCTGTTCAGGAAGTACAGAAGCAGTGTCATGCAGCCCATTATAAAGCATCAGACTGATCAGTAAATCGGTTATTATAAGCAGCAGAAAATTGTGCATGTGACGCTCTTTGTAAAATTCCAGCTGAAAACATTTCGTGATAGAATTATTTAAAAATTTTTTCATTTTTTCTTTCTTCTTTCTGGTGAGTTTTTTGATTCGGATGCCGGTTATTTGCCGGAGTGTTCAGTCAGGGTCAAAAAGATATCTTCCAGATGTTGCCCCTGGCAGGCGAGATCAGATAAACGCCCTTCATAAACCATTTCACCCTGATTGATAATACCAACTGAATCAGCCAGTTGTTCGATTTCACTCAGTAAATGACTGGAAATCAGGATCGTCATATCACGATCTGTTACAAAGCTTTTGAGCAGACAGCGCATTTCCTGTATTCCGGCAGGATCCAGACCATTTGTAGGCTCATCCAGAATCAGTATTTTGGGATTTCCCAAAAGTGCCATTGCGAGACCAAGACGCTGCTTCATACCCAGAGAATAGTTTTTCAGTTTCTTGTCACGCTGCTGATAGAGATCTACAACCTTAAGGACATCACCGATCTGTGAAAAGGGAACATTTTTCAGTTTTGCGACAATCTGCATATTTTCCAGTCCGGTCAGATGGGCATAACCACTTGGATTTTCGATCAAACTGCCAATTTCACGCAGCGACTTCAGGCGAGTGCGTTCTGTCAGGGATTGTCCGCAGATAGAGATTGTTCCGCTGTCAGGACGAATCAGACCCAGAAGCAGTTTTAAGGTTGTTGTCTTTCCGGCACCATTCGGCCCCAGAAATCCATAAATTCCAGTTTGTGGAATATGAAGATTAATATCTCTGATACGATAGTCAGCTCCGTGTTTTTTGGTTAAATGTTCTGTTGTAATAATGTATCGTTCCATATTCGTTTATTTCCTTTCTGTTTTGCATGATGATTTTATTAACGCTTTTTGATATCACAAGCTTTTTGACAGACTTTATTGTAGCCACTCGACATTATGACAGGTTTGCGATTACCTTATGTTTACTTTAAGAAAGCCGATGCAGATAGAACCCTGCGTGCGTATATGGTATTCTGGAACAGTAAAATCAGTTAAAAAAATAACCGGAGGCGGAAAATGAAAATTTCTGATTGTCATATCTTACTGGTAGATGATGAAAAGAATTTGTTATATATGGTTCGCGATTTATTAAAAGAGGAAGGATACAGTGCAGTGGATACAGCAGTGTCCTGTAAAGAAGCTGAAAAAAAGCTGACAGAAAATCAGTATGCACTTGTGATTCTGGATGTGATGCTGCCGGATGGAAATGGGTTTTCTTTTTTTCAGGAACAGATCAGAGAGAAAGATTACAGTGGGATACCGGTAATCTTTCTTTCCGCACGGGATGAAAATGAGGCAAAACTCAAAGGTTTGGGTCTTGGCGCAGATGATTACATTACCAAACCTTTTTTGCCACAGGAATTAATGCTGCGTGTGAAGGCTGTTTTGATGCGGACATACCGACTGGAAGAAATACAGCAGGATCTGCAACTACAGAATGTGATGATTCGATTTGATGACAGCACGATCATTCGAGATGGAAAGGTACAGACTATGACAGCGAAAGAATATATGCTGCTCAGAAAACTGGCGGAAAATAAAGGTAAAATTGTATCGATTGATTCTCTTTGTGATACACTTTGGCCGGATGGAAGTTACGGACTGGAAAGTTCACTGATGGTTCATATCAGACATATCAGAGAAAAGATAGAGGCTGATCCATCCAGACCGGAACATTTGATCACCATGCGTGGTCTGGGGTATAAATTATGTTGAAAATACGAAATATTCTGAGTGGTCTTGTTCTTCTTTTACTTACAGCGTTTGTTCTGTTTATATTGGAAATCGGGATTTTGTATCAGGTCAGTTATCATTATAATATGAATGCAAGAATATACAGTCATGAAGTTACCGGATTTGTTACAATTGCAGATGAAAAAGGCAAAACGGTTGTTACATTATCAAAAGAGGGAGAAAAAAAGCTGACAGAATGCAGTGCGTTTCTTTTTGTTTTGAATGAAAACGGCAAAATAATTTATGATTATCAGGTACCCGGAGAACTGATTCATGATTATTCATTGACGGAGGTTGCATCTTTTACCAGGTGGTATCTTTCAGATTACCCGGTTACAACGGTCATTATGGGAGAGAATCTTGTAATTGTGGGATATCCCAGAAACAGCATGTGGAAATATCAGATCAATCAATCCCTTATATATACGCAGGCGATTACATGGATATATCCTTTACTGGTGCTGGTAAATATCGTTACCATAATTCTGGTATCTGTGCTGCGGACACGATTTCTGGCAGGTAAAAAAGAACAGGAAAGGACAGAATGGATTGCAGGCGTATCACATGATATTCGTACGCCATTGACAATTGTTCTTGGAAATGCAAATTCTTTAAAAGAAAAACTTCCGGAAGGGGAAAACGCAAAAAAAGCTGAAATGATCGAACGGGAGGCACTTCGCATACGCGCACTGATATCCAATCTGAATACATCCAATAAACTGGCTTATGGAATCGGGAAATGGGAGAGGCAGGAAGTGAATCTGTCTGCTTTGCTCAGAAGTGAAATGATAGAAATGATAAACAGAGGACTTCCGGAGCATTATGCAGTCGAACTGGAAATAGATGAGATGCTGGAAAATCTGATCGTAAAGGGAGACCGCATGCTAATACAAAGACTACTGGAAAATCTGATAGATAATGCAGTTGTCCATAATCCACAGGGGTGTCACATCAGAGTCGGTTTACAGCTACGACAGCGAATCAGACCTTTTACAAAGAAGTATCTGTTGTACGTTGCAGACGATGGAAGTGGCGTATCAGCACAGCAGTTGAGAAAGCTGTCTGCAGGTATGCAGGAATCCAAACTTGCAGAACATGGTTTGGGAACAAGACTGGTGAAACAGATTGCAAAATATCATCACTGGAGGATCCGGTTTTGTGCAAACAGTCCGTCCGGTTTGATCTGTATGATAGATTTGTAAAAAGTATAAATAAAAAATGAAATCTGCCGCAGAGGTATTGACTTGGAGTAAGGTTAAGGTTGTAGTATCTTCAAAGAGAGCTCTGAAAGGCGGAAATTTCTGATGAAGTATGATTTTGATTCATTAACGGATAGGAAAGGTACGTATTCGCTGAAATGGAATACAGGAAATGAACAGGAACTGCCGATGTGGGTGGCAGATATGGATTTTGCGACTGCACCGGAGATTGTGGATGCAATCTGTAAACGTGCCAGCCATGGGATATTTGGGTATAGTTATGTACCGGATACCTGGAGAAATGCATTCAGCTCCTGGTGGAAGCTGAATCACAATTATGAAATAGATCCGCAGTGGCTTGTTTTTGCAACCGGTGTGGTACCCGCAATTTCATCGCTTGTTCGCAAAATGACAACGATCGGTGATAATGTGCTGGTACAGACACCGGTTTACAATATCTTTTTCAATTCCATTGTAAATAACGGACGTCACATTCTGGAAAGTCCATTGATTTATGACGGAACGAATTATCATATTGATTATGCAGATCTGGAGGAAAAACTTTCTGATCCGCAGACAACCATGATGCTGCTTTGCAATCCGCACAACCCGATCGGCAGAATATGGGACATGCAGACCCTTGCCCAAATTGGCGAACTGTGCTGGAAGCATCATGTACTGGTAGTTTCAGATGAAATTCACTGCGATCTGACAGATCCGGGATTATCTTATATACCTTTTTCATCCGTATCTGCACATTGTGCAGATAACAGTATCACCTGTCTGTCGGCAACAAAAGCTTTTAACATGGCAGGACTCCAGGCCGCTGCGATTATGGTTCCCAATCTGCAGCTTCGCGAGAAAGCGGAAAGAGGACTGAATACGGATGAAGTCGCAGAACCCAATGCTTTTGCAGTTGATGCCACGATTGCAGCTTTTTCGGAAGGAAGGCCGTGGCTTTTGGAACTGCAGAATTATATTTATGCCAATAAAAAAATGGTAAGTGAATTTCTGGAAAAAGAACTTCCGACTGTTCATCTGGTACCATCACAGGCTACTTATCTTCTATGGCTGGATTGCAGCCGAATCGGAGTAAGCTCCGGGAAGCTTGCAGAATCCATTCGCAGCAGTACGGGACTGTGGCTTGCCGCGGGATATGAATATGGTCATTGCGGCGATGCATTTCTACGAATGAATATCGCGACACAGCGAAGCCGGGTTGCGGATGGACTTGCACGTTTAAAAAAGGGAATGGACAGGATCACGGATAAATCCATATGATTGTTTTGATTACTGAAAGGGAAAATGAATATGAAGAAAGAAATTAAGCAGAAAATTCTGACGGGAGAGCGTGCTCTTTTTATGGCACACGATCTGCAGATTTCTGATTCGATTTTTACAGATGGAGAGTCACCACTTAAGGAAAGTCATGACATAGATGTAAACGGGAGCATGTTTAAATGGAAATACCCGCTCTGGTATTGCAAGAACGTGAATATAAAGGATACGACATGGTTTGACATGGCAAGGGCAGGGGTGTGGTATACAGACCATATACGTGTTGAGAATGCAATCATTGAAGCACCGAAGAATTTCCGCAGATGCAGTGACGTAACACTAAAGAATGTTACATTTCCCAATGCTTCAGAGACTTTATGGAACTGTAATGACCTTCATATGGAGAATGTAACGGCAAAAGGTGATTATTTTGCAATGAATGACCGGAATGTTCAGATCAGCGGACTGAATCTGATCGGCAATTATAGTTTTGACGGAGTAAGCAATGTGGAGATTCACAATGCAAAGATGTTGTCAAAAGATTCTTTCTGGAACAGTGAGAATGTGACGGTTTATGATTCCTTTATTTCAGGGGAATACCTGGGATGGAATGCCAGAAATCTGACACTGATTAACTGTACGATCGAGAGTCTGCAGGGAATGTGCTATATTGATAATCTTGTCATGAAGAACTGCAAGCTGATCAATACAACACTGGCATTTGAGTACTCATCGGTTGATGCGGAGATTACGAGTAAGATTGACAGTGTCATGAATCCTGAAAGCGGCGTGATCCGGGCAGAACATATTGATGAACTGATTATTGAGAAGGATAAAGTTGATCCGTCCAAAACCAGGATTGTCTGCACAAACTAAAAAAAGATACCCTAATAATTTCTGTATCATCTGAACAGCCTCATTCATATAAATCGTTTCTGCAACAGATAAGTTGAAACGGTTTAGCGGGAATGGGGCTGTTTTTTTGAATATAGATATAAGTAATAATTATAACCAGAAATAAGTTTTTGGAATTTTACAGCGGAAGATACACATGATAATATTCACTTATCCTATAAAACAGGTAGGAAAAATAATAAACGCATAAAAGCTAATGAAACGGAGGGATTTATGAGAAAATCATATTGTAAAAACATAAATGAAATGAACAGATTAGAAAACGTACTCGGCGAAATGATATCAGAAAAATGATCAGAATGATTATAACTTAAATATTGAGTAATGGAAATGGAAGAAGGAACAGAAAACGGAACAGAAATGGAAAAGGAGAAAAGATATGGGAAAACTGAAATATGATGAAAGAAAATTACACTTTGAGACATTACAGCTACACGTCGGTCAGGAACAGCCGGATCCTGTAACGGATGCAAGAGCAGTTCCGATTTATCAGACTTCTTCGTATGTGTTTCACAATTCAGATCATGCAGAAGCCAGATTTGCACTTCAGGATGCCGGCAATATCTATGGACGGCTGACGAATCCGACAGAGGATGTGTTTGAGAAAAGGATTGCAGCGCTGGAAGGCGGGATTGCAGCACTTGCAGTCGGATCCGGTGCAGCAGCGGTTACCTATGCAATTGAAAACATTACCAGAGCAGGTGATCATATTGTTGCTGCTGAGAATATATATGGCGGAACCTATAATCTGCTGGCACATACACTGACCGATTACGGCGTAACGACAACTTTTGTGAATGCATTGAATCCGCAGGGCTTTGCAGATGCAATACAGGAAAATACCAAATTAATTTTCATTGAAACACTTGGAAATCCCAATTCCGATGTGGTTGATATTGCGGCAATTGCAGAAGTTGCACATGCACATGGGCTTCCGCTTATCATTGATAATACCTTTGGAACACCTTATCTGATTCGGCCGATTGAATATGGTGCAGACATTGTGGTACACTCTGCAACAAAATTTATCGGCGGGCATGGAACTACAATAGGCGGGGTGATTATCGATGCGGGAAAATTTGATTGGAACGCATCCGATAAGTTTCCGCAATTGACGAAACCCAATGCAAGTTATCATGGTATCAGTTTTGTTCAGGCAGCAGGTGCTGCTGCCTATATAACCAGAATCAGAGCAATTCTGCTGCGGGATACCGGTGCAACACTCAGTCCGTTTCATGCATGGATTTTTTTGCAGGGACTGGAAACACTTTCGCTTCGTGTGGAACGTCAGGTAGAAAATACCCTGAAAGTTGTTCAGTATTTAAATGAACACCCGCAGGTTGAAAAGGTACATCATCCGTCTGTGTCAGAGGATCCGGAGCAGAAGAGACTATACACAAAGTATTTTCCAAATGGAGGTGGCTCCATTTTTACTTTCGAAATTAAAGGAGATGCTAGAAAAGCAAAGGACTTCATCGATCAGCTTGAATTATTCTCCCTTCTGGCAAATGTTGCAGATGTAAAATCTCTGGTGATCCATCCGGCATCGACAACACATTCGGAAATGAGCAGGGAAGAACTCGAAAAGGTGGGGATATATCCGAATACGATCAGACTTTCCATCGGAACCGAGCATATTGATGATATTCTTCAGGATCTGGATGAAGCTTTTAAAGCTGTTTTGTGATTTTATTTGAAAAAATGTTTTCTGCTTGTCATGATCATGAGCATATGCTATTATAAATAAAGTTAGCAATTGCTAACAAGATGCAATATAATTATATTGAAATCTCCTACCTGAAAGTCGTTCGTGTCTTGCCAACACGAGCGGCTTGCTTTTTATATCGGAAGGTGCCATTTTACAGCAAAAAAGCTGGACAAAAAAGTTAGCTGGTACTAACATGAAGACAGGAATTTGGGAAAGGAAAGAAATTCATGCATGAGTCTGGCGAAGATTATATTGAAACAATATACCTGTTAAAAAAAAGAAACGGCTCGGTACGTTCTATAGATGTTGCACAGGAACTGGGCTTTAGCAGGCCAAGTGTGTCAAGAGCAGTGAGTCTTCTGAAAGAAAACGGTTATATTTCCATGACACAGGACGGTTTTCTGGAACTGACAAAAGAGGGAGAGCAGAAGGCGGAAAGTGTGTATGACAGGCATACCAATCTTACTGATTTTCTGATCCTGACAACAGGCGTTGATGAGAAAACTGCTGAGACAGACGCCTGCAGGATTGAACACATTATCAGCCAGGACACGTTTCTGGGAATTAAGAAGTATTTGCGGGAATATGGGCAAAACAGAAAATCTGAATAAAGGAACGGGGATAAAAATGCTTCCAGAGAAATTTACAGAACGGATGCGGAATATGTTAGGGGCAGAATATGAAGCCTTTATGGAGAGCTTTTCGGAAGAAAAATATCAGGCACTGCGAATGAATCCACAGAAAGCAGATTCTGATTTTGTGAATAAAAAAACATTTCATCTGGAACAGGTTAACTGGGAACCGAATGGATATAGGTATGAAGCACAGGACCAGCCGGGGAAACATCCCTACCATGAAGCGGGACTTTATTATATTCAGGAGCCAAGTGCGATGGCACCGGTTCATTATCTGGATGTACAACCGGGGGACAAGGTACTTGATTTGTGTGCTGCGCCCGGAGGAAAGAGTACACAGATCGCTGCTGCAATGTCAGGTGAGGGAATACTTGTCAGTAATGAAATAAATGCTGCGAGGGCAAAGATTCTTTCGCTTAATGTGGAACGCATGGGTGTCCGAAATGCAATGGTGACAAACGAGACGCCGGAAAAGCTTTCCGGTTTCTTTGAAGCATGGTTTGACCGTATTCTGGTGGATGCACCCTGCTCAGGCGAAGGTATGTTCCGTAAAAATGAGGAAGCATGTCTGGAATGGAGCCCTGAGAATGTGATGATGTGCGCAGAACGCCAAAAAAGTATTCTGGACTGCGCTGCCGGAATGCTTGCACCGGGAGGGCGCATGGTGTATTCTACCTGTACCTTTGCACCCGAAGAAGATGAGGGAAGTATCAGTAGTTTTTTGCATCGGCATACCGATTTTCACATTTTAAAGGTAGACTCCTTTCAGGGAATGTCAGTGGGACATCCGGAATGGATTTCGGATCCGGCACCCGGAATAGAGAATACGCTGCGTCTCTGGCCTTATTTACTCAAAGGAGAAGGACATTTCCTGGCAGTACTGGAAAGGGATGGGGAATTACGGCAAAGAGGCAGCTGCAGTTACTGTCCAAATGGATTACAGAAGGGAATACGGGAAAAGGACTGTAAACCATGGCTTTCCTTCCGCAGTACTTTTTTGCAGAATTTCCCGGCGGGAACATTGTTTTTATATGGAGAGCAATTATATCTTGCGCCTGCGGGGATGCCATCCACAGATCATTTGAAAGTGCTTCGTCCGGGACTGCATCTGGGAACCCTCAAAAAAGATCGCTTTGAACCTTCGCATGCACTTGCACTGACATTGAAACCGGAAGATGTCAGATACAGTATGGATCTTGCTTCCGGAAGTCCTGAAATTAAAGCTTTTCTGAATGGACAGACGCTTCAGGGAACGGAGAATGCAGGCTGGAATTTGATTACAGTGGATGGTTACAGTATCGGATGGGGGAAGTGCGCCGGCAAAATAATGAAAAATCATTATCCAAAAGGATTAAGAATCAGTTTCTGAATTGACGAGGCTGTCACAGTGACATAAAATAAAAGAAGATACATAATTCTGATCATCTGTAGATATATGGGAGCGAAGCATGAGAAAAAATCATATTTCCGATGACGAACGAGAAATGATGAAAAAAATGCCCGGCTATATCCAGGTATATTATTATCATGAGAAAGTCTTTCAACTGGAGCTTATGACAGAAATGATGTATCATGCCATGGGCGGCACAACAGAAGCGACAGAAGCGTATTATGATGAATCAAAAGAGGAACTGATTCATCCGAATGACAGGGAAAAGCTGTATGCAACAATGGAGAAATCTCTTTTGTCTCATACTGAACTGTATGCAGATTTAAGACTCAGGAAGATAAATGAACATCGTTACCAATGGTATCGTACCGGAATCAGCGGTAAGAGTATCGGAGATGATGAAGCACTTATTTATCTGTCCTTTGTTAACATCAGTGATCTGCAGGCAAGGAACGTTATACAGCAGGAGCAGAGTGAGAACCGGGACAGTTTACTGGAGACCATTCTCAATACGACACAGACCCCTATTTTCTGGAAGGATGAACATAGAAGATTTGTTGGTGCAAATCGGGCATTTCTTGATTATTATGGATTTTTGTCCCAGGACAGTATTGTCGGAAAAACGGATGAAGATATGGGCTGGCATCCGGATCCGATGCAGTTCAAGGATGATGAAGAAAATGTTCTGCAGGGTACTTCTACCTATCTGGTACACGGTAAATGCAGAAGACGTGGTGAGATCAGAGAAATACTGGCCAGTAAAAGCCCAATCTATTGCAATGGAAGGGTTGCGGGATTAGTCGGAAGTTTTATCGATATAACCGACAATTACAGGCAGGACAGAAAGATCGCAACATTAAATGATCAGCTCAATGAGGCGGTTGAAAGAGAACGTCTCTCTAATAGAGCGATCAATGAGTTTTTATCGAGGATCGGACATGAGATCAAAACGCCGATGAATGCAATTATCGGTTTTTCGCATCTTGCCATTGAAAAAACAGATTCAATGGATATGAAAGATTATCTTCATAAAATTGCGATATCAGGAGAGTATCTGCTGGGAATTATCAATGACGTGGTTGATCTGCGGAAGATTGAAGGCGGGGAGATGACCCTGGCACCAAAGAGGTGCAGCCTGCATGAAGTCCTCAGTACAGTGAATGCAATGGTTGAACCGCTGGCGCGGGCAAGAAATATTACATATACAGTAAAAGAAGAAAATATCAAGACGCATTATGCAGTCTGTGATCAGCGAAGAGTGGAACAGATACTGATCAATATATTGAATAACGCAGTGCGTTTTACAGATGCAGGCGGATATGTTGAACTTTCGATCAGGCAGGAAACATTTTCTGACAGAATTAAGGTCATATTCACCGTCAAAGACAGCGGCTGCGGAATGAGTCCGGAGTTTCTGCTGCGACTCTTCCAGCCTTTTTCACAGGAAAATCGTGATCCCTCCAGATATGGCACTGGCACAGGTCTTGGACTTGCCATTTCAAAAAGATTTGCCCGCCTGATGGGCGGAGATATTGTTGCAGAGAGCAGTGAGGGGAAGGGCAGCGTATTTACCGCTACGATCATGGTCGGATTGTGCAATCAGGAAGAAAAAGATGCCGTTCGAAGTGAAGTAAACAATGCGGGTGAAGATAATGCATCTCTTTATGGGAAGCGGATTCTGATTGCTGAGGATAATGAACTGAATGTGGAAGTTATTACAGGATTACTGGAACAGATTCAGATTCAGGTTGATACTGCCGCAAACGGCAGTGAAGCAATCGAAATGTTCAGTCAGTCCCAGACTGGTGATTATGATGCAATTTTAATGGATCTGCAGATGCCCGTCATGGATGGATATGAAGCAACAGAACAGATTCGCAGCCTTGAGCGGGATGATGCAACACAAATACCGATCATAGCGATGTCTGCAGATATTTTTGAGGAAAGCGCGAATACAGCGCTTGAAAGGGGAATGGACGGATATATTTCCAAACCGCTTAACAATGATCAGCTCTTCAGAACATTGAAAAAACTGATCAACAGAGAGAAAAACCAGTGAATCAGATAAAGATAGATACGTGGGATGAATCGGAGACAAAAAGCAGTCTTGCCTCCGATTCTCGCATGTTTATGAAACGGAAAAGATACAGAGGATAATATGATTATCAGAACAATTACAGAGATGGTTACAGATACACGTGAAAAATGCGTCATTGATGTCAGAGAACAGAAAGACTTTGAAACAGAGTCTTACCCCGGGGCACTCCATATTTTCTGGGAAGATTTTATGGAACATCTGGAAGAAGTACCAAAGGACAGACCGGTTTATCTTTTATGTTATTCAGGGAGACGTTCGGAAGAAATTGCAGAGAAGCTGCAGCAGGAAGGATATGAAATATATAGCATTGAAGGTGGATATTATTCCTGGCTGCGTTTAAAAATAGAAAATTTCATGCAGGATGAAAAAGCAGCAGAAGAGCGTTGCAGAGAAATCGAACACAGTATTATCAAGAAATTTCGTAAAGAGATCTGGAGCCAGTTTACAAAAGCGCTGAATGAATATGATATGATTCAGGAAGGCGATAAAATAGCGGTGTGTATCTCAGGTGGAAAAGATTCCATGCTGATGGCAAAACTGTTTCAGGAATTGCATAAGCATGGAAACCGGAATTTTGATGTGGTATATCTGGTTATGAATCCCGGATACAATGACATCAATTACCAGACCATTTTGAACAATGCAAAGTTGATGCAGGTACCAATTACTGTTTTTCATTCTGAAATTTATAATATTGTGGCCAAAGAGGGAGAATCCCCCTGTTATCTGTGTGCCCGGATGCGAAGGGGAGCATTGTACAGCAAAGCACAGGAACTTGGCTGTAACAAAATTGCACTGGGACATCACTATGATGATGTAATTGAGACGATCATGATGGGAATGTTATACAGTGGTCAGGTACAGACGATGATGCCCAAGCTGCATGCTTCCAATTTTGAATCCATGGAACTGATCAGACCTCTTTATCTCATCAGAGAGGAAGATATCATCAAATGGAGAGATTACCATGCACTTCACTTTATTCAGTGTGCATGCAGATTTACTGAGAATTGTGCTTCCTGCGGCGGAACGGAAAAAGGTTCAAAGCGTGCAGAAATCAAGCAGCTGATCAGAGAGCTCAGACAAAAGAGTCCTTTTATCGAAAGCAATATATTCAAAAGTGTTGAAAATGTACATCTGAACACCGTCATATGTTATAAGACATCTGATGGCAGGAAACATCATTTCCTGGATCACTATTCTGAAAGCTCTGATCTGGAAAAAGAGCAGGAAAACAACACGTAAATGAGGACATAAAAGATGGCAGAAGAAAAAAACAGTGTATATGTGGTAGGTCATAGAAATCCGGACACGGATTCAATCTGTGCGGCAATTGCATATGCGAATCTCAAATGCAGAATAACGGGTTTAACATACGAAGCCAGAAGAGCAGGAAATCTGAATGAGGAAACGCAGTTTGTCCTGAAAAAATTTGGTGTTAAGGCACCGAAGTTTCTGGGAGACGTCAGGACGCAGGTGCGCGATATGGAGATTCGCAGGCTGGAAGGCGCTTCAGAAGAAATGTCTCTCAAAAAGGCCTGGGAAAAAATGAAAGATGCGGGTGTTGTAACATTATGTATTACAAAAGGCAAAGAACTGGAAGGACTGATTACGACCGGAGACATTGTCACAACATATATGGATGTTTATGATTCGGATATTCTTTCCAGTGCAGAAACGGGATATCGGAACATTGTTGAGACTCTTGCAGGTAAACTGATCGTCGGAAATATGGATGATTGTGTGGAAAAGGGTAAAGTTGTTGTTGCAGCAGCGAGTCCGGAAATTATGGAAACACTGATCAGACCCGGGGATATTGTTATTCTGGGAAACAGGTATGAGACGCAGCTGTGTGCGATTGAAATGAATGCCAGTTGTCTGATTGTCTGTGAAGGAGCAGATATTGCAGCAACGATTCAGAAACAGGCACAGGAACATAATTGCAGGATCATTGTGTCGCCGCATGACACTTTTACAGTTGCAAGACTGATCAATCAGAGTATGCCGATTCGTTATTTTATGAAGAAGGATAACCTGATTGCATTTCATATGGATGATTATATAGAGGATATTCAGCAGGTAATGGCACAGATGAGACATCGCTATTTTCCTGTTCTGGATGAAAAAAATCATTATGTCGGTATGATTTCACGAAGAAATTTTCTGGGTGCACGCAAAAAACAGATTATTCTGGTAGATCATAATGAAAAAAATCAGGCGGTCCAGGGAATGGAAAGCGCTGAAATACTGGAAATCATAGATCATCACAGACTCGGCACAGTAGAAACAGCAGGTCCCGTTTTCTTCCGGAATCAGCCCCTTGGTTCGACATCAACGATCGTATATCTGATGTATCTGGAAAATCATATTGAACTCGATCCGACAATTGCAGGACTGCTGTGTGCAGCGATTATTTCGGATACACTGATGTATCGTTCTCCGACCTGCACAGCGGTAGATAGAAAAGCAGGGTCAGATCTGGCTCAGATTGCAGGAATCGAGGAAGAAGCGTTTGCAAAGGAGATGTTTCGTGCAGGCAGTAATCTGGGTGCAAAGAGTGCGGATGAAATCATACATCAGGATTTCAAGAAATTTACGGTCGATAATCAGACCATTGGAATCGGACAGATCAATTCCATGAGTGCAGAGGAACTTTCGGAAATCAAAGAAAAGGTAATACCGGCACTTGAAACGGAAATGCAGCAGGATGGACTTGAAATGATTTTTTTCATGTTGACCAATATTTTACGGGAATCTTCCGAAATTGTATTTGCGGGAACAAAAGCCGGCAGTATATTGGAAAATGGGTTCGGCGTATCAGCGGGTGAACAAAGTGTCCTTTTGAACGGTGTCGTTTCAAGGAAAAAGCAGCTTCTTCCGATTATTGTGGAGACATTACAACTGTAAGAATATAAGTAAGAAAAGTATAGGAGAATTATGTTAAATCAGTTTTCGAGAACACAACTGCTGGTGGGAAAAGAATCTCTGGATAAACTGCAAAACAGCAGAGTTGCAATATTTGGAATTGGCGGAGTCGGAGGATATACGGTTGAAGCGCTCGCAAGGAGCGGTATCGGTACATTTGATCTGATTGATGATGATAAAGTATGTCTGACAAATCTGAACAGACAGATTCTGGCGCTTCACAGTACCATCGGAAAATATAAAGTAGATGTGATGGAAGAGCGTATTCATGATATTAATCCGGATGCGGTCGTATATAAGCATCGCTGCTTTTACCTGCCGGAAACGAGTAATGAATTTGATTTTTCGGCATATGATTATGTTGTAGACTGTGTAGATACGGTCACTGCCAAAATAGATATCATAATAAAAGCCGGGCAGGCAAAGGTTCCTGTGATCAGTTGCATGGGAGCCGGAAACAAAATGGATCCCTCGGCATTGACTGTGTCCGATATATATAAAACTTCTATGGATCCACTTGCAAGAGTCATGCGCAGAGAACTGAAAAAAAGAGGAATCAAAAAACTGAAAGTTGTGTATTCCAGAGAAAAGGCGCTCAGGCCGCTGGATGATATGTCCGTCAGTTGCAGGACAAATTGTGTATGTCCGCCTGGCGCAGCGCGTAAATGCACAGAACGACGCGATATTCCGGGCAGTACATCTTTTGTGCCGTCGGTTGCGGGACTGATTCTGGCAGGCGAGGTGGTAAAGGACCTGATCAAAGAAGAATTTGCGGCAGCAAGAACAGAACAGCAAAATCCATCTGAAAATGAGGGAGAAAGTAAAACATGAAAAACATCCTGAAGCTGTTCACCTCTGACATGAAGAGACTGATCCGTAATATCTTTGCTTTTGTCATTGCGGTGGGACTTTGTATTCTGCCATCTTTATATGCGGGGTTCAATATTTATTCCAACTGGGATCCGTATGCCAATACCTCCAACATCAGAGTTGCGGTCGCAACAGATGATAAGGGTTACACGATGGAAGACGGCACAAAAAAAAATATGGGTGCTGATGTCGTAGATGAGTTAAAAGAAAATAAGAAGATCGGCTGGGTTTTCACCAATGCAGATGATGCACTGGAAGGGGTATCCAGTGGAAAATATTATGCGGCAGTAGTCATTCATGAAGATTTTACTAAAAGTATGGTAAATGTATTTGAAAACGAGAATACGGATCCTACCATTACCTATTACGAAAATGAAAAAAAGAATGCAGTTGCGACCAAGATTACAGATACTGCAGTTGCTACATTGAAACAGAGTATCAATGAAAAATTTGTTGAAACTCTGGCCAGCAGTCTGTTTAAAAAAACCAATAGCGTTGCAGATGAAATGCAATCAGATGGCGGACTGAATACGCTGGAGCAGAAACTGCGCAATATGAGCAGTTCACTTCAGGAATACAATGACACACTTGCAACTTTTGATCAGGGAAATGCGTCACTGGTGGCAGCAATTGATGCGGCGAAGAAGAGAATTGATCCGGAGCGGGCAGATATAGCCATGACGCAGCAGGATCTGCAGACATCCCTTGCGGATCTGCAGAAAGACAGAACACTGGACAATCTGAATCTGGCACAGTTTGGGGAAAATCTCTCTGATGGACTTGGAGCCATGCAGTTGCAAATGGGTGTTTTACAGGCTGATATGGATGACATTATGAAGGCGGAAGATCTGCAGGCAGCAAACAAAGCAGCGTTGCAGGCAGCCGTTGATGCAGCAAGGCTTGAACTCTACCTGCTGGATCTGGAAGATAAGCTGACAGATCTGGAAAATAATGAAAACACACCGGATGAGGTTAAACCCTCCATTACCAAAATGAAGGATACTATTTCCGGACTGGAAAATAATACAACCAATATACAGGATGCACTGAATAATGCCGGAGTTGATACGGGTCAGGTTAAGAAAGCGCTGAATGATAAAGGAATTGATACAACTGCAGCAGAACAGGCGCTTGCAGCAATTGAATCCAAAAAAGGCGATTACAGTGTTTCTCCTCCAAAGTCACTTGCTGCAATGAAGAAGGCACTGGCAACCTGTTCAGATGATATTTCCAATATGTTTGCGATATACAAATATGCACTTGAACCACAGGGCAGCCAGGCAAAAGAGTGGCTTGAAAAGGTTCTGGTGCAGTCAAATGATCTTTTGTCAACGGTTGATCAGGAACTTTCTGATATGGGAACCATGTATGATGGGATAAATTCTACAGTTGATACAGCAGGGATCTCACTTAAGGAAATGCAGAATGCAATTGATTCCACAACAGACAGATTGTCCGAAATGCTGGATAAAATTGAAAAGGTAAAAAGTGAGGACTGGGTCAATTCACTGATTCATTTCATGCAGGGGGATCCGACAACCTATGGTGAATATTTTGCAGCACCGGTGGATGTGTCAACAGAAGAAGTATATCCGATTGCAAACTACGGTTCTGCTATGACCCCTTTTTATACTGTTCTTGCTTTATGGGTTGGGGCACTCATTCTGACAGCACTGATCAAGGTAAAGGCTGATCCGGGTAAAATTCCGGGCATTACACAGATGCAGCTGTTTTTCGGGCGATATTTGTTTTTCTTTGTAATGGGACAGGTGCAGGCCCTGATCGTTGTTCTGGGAGACATCTTTTTATTACATTGTCAGATTCTCAATTATGGAGCATTCTGGCTGGCAGCAGCAGAAACGAGTTTCGTTTTCACATTGCTTATATATTCGCTTACAATTTCTTTTGGGGATGTTGGCAAAGCACTTGCAGTTGTTATTATGGTTATTCAGATTGCCGGATCGGGAGGAACCTATCCAATTGAATTGTTACCGGGGGTTTATAGACAAATCTATATCTTCTTCCCTTTTCCATACGCAATCAATGCGATGCGTGAAACAATCGGCGGAAGATACGGAAACACATATCTGGTCAATATGCTGGAACTTCTGATATTTGCAGGGGCAGGGCTGTTGATTGGCCTTGTAATACGTAAACCATTCGTAGGATTGAATCATTATATGGAAAAACGTATGGAAGATACCAAACTGATGTAAGAGAGGCAGTTACGGAATGTCAAATAAAAAGAAAAAAGCGAATAAACGCAGTAAAAGAAATATAAACAGTGCGAAAAGCACAAACAATACAGCCGGTTCTGCGCTTTCTGATGCTGAAGCAAGAGAAGGACGTTTTGAACGACTCTATGATCAGCTGTCAGAATATGAAAAAAATCTGCATATTATGAATCAGAAGAGAATCAAAATCGGAATGAAATGCTTTCTGATCATTCCGACTGCAATCCTTGGCCTTTTGTTTCTAACGGGAAGCAATAAGATCGTTTTTCTGATTATGTGGATCATATCGCTGTTCGGATTGTCTTTTTATCTGATCGGAGTAGAATATGTAGATTACCAGCTCCAGATCAAATTAAACGAATGGAGTGAAGCCGAAAAGCAGGAAGTTAAGATGTTACTTAGTGTTGACATGATTGAGATGGGTGGGAATATCAAGGGAAATATCAGACAGGCATTTCGGGATCTGAAACAGGAGGTTAAACCGGATGAAAAACATTCTTAAGATATTTCTGATTGATTCCGGGAGAATACTCTCGAATGTTGTTGCGCTGGTTGTAATCATGGGACTTTGTGTATTACCATCATTATATGCATGGTTCAACATTTTTTCCAATTGGGATCCATATGGTCAGGAATCTACATCCAACCTGCAGATAGCCGTTTTTTCGGAAGATTCCGGTGACAGAATTGCAGGGGAAGATGTAAATATCGGCACAAATGTACTGGAAGGGCTGAAAGCAAATAAAACAATCGGGTGGGTATTTGTCGACAACAGAAAGGATGCGGTAGAGGGAGTACATAGTGGCAAATATTATGCGGCGCTTGTAATTCCTGAGAATTTCACAAAGGATATGATCAGTTTTATCGGAGGAACAGTAGCACATCCGTCGATTACATATTATGAAAATGATAAAAAAAATGCCATTGCCCCCAAAATCACAGCGAAAGCAAAGACAGCAGTGCAGGAACAGGTAAATGCGACATTCATCACAACGCTTGCGAAAGCTATGGTGGGAACAGGTAAAGTCCTTACAGCGACAGACAGCAGCGGAAACAATCCTCTGGATTCCGGAATTAATACATTGAATGATATTGATACCGAACTGGATGTATATATTGCAGTGATGTCATCTTTTGTTCAAATTACTGATTCTGGACAGAATCTGATTAATACTTCACAAAGCATGCTCCCCGGAGTAAAAGATACATTCGGACAAAGTCAGGCAATGATCAGCAGCATGAAAACGCTTTTGAATCTGTCGGGTCAGACGGAGCATTATGCAGGGGATATGTTCTCACTGACAATGGAGGCGGTTATCAGCAGCATGGACGATATTCGCAGTGGCATATCACAGGATCGTGATACGATTAAGAGTACCGGAGAAACCGTTGATGCAGCCACAAAGACCGGTATTCAGACAGCAGCAGAACTTCTGGCTGATACCAGCAGTATGTTTGACAGTAACGTACAGGCTATCATAGGGTCAGATGCGGAAGCAAATAAGCAGATTGCAGATATACGTGCGCAGCTTAAGGAGGTACAGTCCAATCTGAAGATAATTGCTGAAAAAAGCAATCTGACGGTAGCGGATACCAATACACTGATCGATGAATCAATCAGTACACTTGGAACTGCAATATCTGAAATGAAGGATCTTGAGGCAACCTATGAAACAAACATTGAGCCGCAGTTTGATAAATCAATGGATGCGGCACAGAATTCACTGACGCGCGCAACTTCTTCACTCCAGAGTCTGGATTCGGATTTTGATATGGTTTCGCCTGTACTGGCAGCGTATTACAATTCAATCGGAAGCGGACAGGGAAATCTGAAAGATTCGCTGAAATCAGCACAAAGCCTGGACAATGAGGTTGAGCGTTTACGGAATGCACTCACAAAAATCAGGGATGATAAACAGTATCAGGAGCTGCTCAAAATGCTCCGTGAGGATCCGGATTCGCTTGGAGCGTTTATTGCATCTCCCGTTAATCTGGAAACAAAGCAGATTTATCCGATTGCAACATATGGCTCGGCCATGACACCTTTTTATACAGTCCTGGCGTTATGGGTTGGGGCATTGATTCTTGTGGCGATTGTTCATGTTAAGGTGGAACCGATTGACGGAATGAATATAAAACCCTACCAGGCTTTTTTTGGAAGATACATGCTGTTTTTTGTGGTTGGACAGATACAAACGCTGATTACGGTATTCGGAGATCTTTTTTATATCAGAATCCAATGTGAGAACCCTTTTCTGTTCTGGCTGGCAGGTGCAGTTACAAGCCTGACCTTTACCCTTTTTATCTACTCTTTGACGGTAGCATTTCAGAATATCGGGGAAGCGCTTGCCGTTGTCATTATGGTAATTCAGGTTGCGGGAGCAGGTGGAACTTTTCCGATTGAGGTTCTACCAAAAGCATATCAGGTGATGTACAAATTTTTGCCATTCCCTTATGCCATGAACTGCATGCGTGAAACAATAGGAGGGATGTACAGAAATGATTACTGGAAATATCTCATGCATCTGAGTGCTTATATTGTCGTGGCATTGTTTATCGGACTGGCACTTGGCAGACCGTTCCGAAGTCTGAATCGAATGATTGACAAGAGCAAGGAACAGGCGGAGATTATGTTATAAAAAATGAAAATTGGTATTAATAATACTGAAATATGACCGATATAAGAAATAGGATTATCAGATTTACCTAAAAAATGGCTATTGGAGTCACGGATGTCTCGGATAGCAACAGGAGGGGACTCATGGTCAGATCTTTATATTCAGCTGTTTCCGGATTAAATACGCACATGAATGAAATGGATGTGATAGGTAATAATATTGCAAATGTAAATACAACTGCATATAAATCCCAATCACTTTCTTTTAGCGATATGCTGTATCAGACGACCAGAAATTCTTCAGCAGCGACAGCAACAATGGGATCGGTAAATGCAAGGCAGATCGGTCTTGGCAGCAAAACAGGTGCAATTGCAACAAATATTTCCGCGCAGGGAGCAGTACAGACAACCAACCTGCCGTTTGATATGATGATCAGCGGAAATTCCTTTTTCATAGTAAATAACGGAGCAGAAAATCTGTATACAAGGGATGGCACATTTACAGTAAATGATGCCGGAGATCTTGTTACCAGATCAAACGGGTATTATGTTCAGGGGTGGACTTCTTCAGATGGAAAAACGGTAGCAGCAACGGGTGCAACAGCTAAATTGTCGCTTATAAATGCTGCAAACAAAACTTCAGCGGCGCAGTCTACCACAGCTGAGACTTTCTCCGGGAATATTGACGGAAAGGAATCTGCTCTTTCAGCAAGTACAGGCAAGACTGTTACGGCAGGCGTCTATGGGTCTGATGGTAAAAACTATACATTGAGTTTTAAATTAACAGATGCAGGGGACAGTGACAGTTCAACCTATACCATGACACTTGCCGGAGTGACAGATGCTTCCGGTAACAGTGTTACACTTCCTGCAAACGCTGATATTAATCTGAAATATAATTCTTCAGATGGTAAACTGGTAAGTGCAAATGGTGCAGCTTCCGGAATTGTATCGATCAATTTGCCGGCGAGTGTGGGAGGAAGCTTATCACTTGATTTTTCTGCTTCAACCAATTATGCAGGAACAACGGGCGCATCGACTATCAAGACTGCAATGGGAGATACGGACGGAAACGGAGCAGGCAGACCGGAAGGAACAATGAATGGGATTACCGTATCCAAAAACGGAATGATTAATGCGACTTATTCGAATGGCGATAAAAAAGTTTTATGTCAGATCGCAGTTGCAGAATTTGCAAATGCTTCAGGACTTGAAAAAGCCGGTGATAATCTGTATCAGGCAACCCCAAATTCAGGTGCGGCACAGACGATGGATGTCACCAAAGACGGCGGATCTATTGCAACGGGCGTGTTAGAGGCGAGCAATGTTGATCTTGCTGATGAATTTACGCGTATGATTACTGCACAAAGGGGATTTCAGGCAAACAGCCGTGTCATTACGACGACAGATACCATGCTGTCTGAACTGAAACAGATGAAGGGGTGATTCCTGCATTAACCATGGATCAGATTGAGATTGCAATACAGTTTATATCAGAATTGATACTATTATATACATAGGTGGAAGCGAAATGAGCCTTAGTAAAAAGAGAATTGTGGTCAAGGTTGGAACATCGACATTGACCAATGAACAGGGAAATATTGATATTCATGAAATGGATTTGCTGTGCAGGGCACTCTCCGGTATAGAAAATATGGGATATGATCTGGTACTTGTTTCTTCCGGAGCAATTGCGGTCGGAGCAAATAAAATGCGTCTGCAGCAAAAACCGAAAGACTTGCGTTTGAAACAGGCGGCTGCGGCAGTGGGGCAATGTGAACTGATGCATTTGTATGACAAACTGTTTCAGGAATATGGCAGAATGGCTGGACAGATTCTGCTGAACAGTGACGATGTGGAAGTACCGGAGCGCAGAGATAATCTGAAAAATACATTTGATGCGCTGCTTGAAAATCATATTATTCCGATCGTAAACGAAAATGATTCTGTCAGTCATGTTGAGATTGAATCAGATCAGAAACTCTTTTCGGATAATGATATGTTATCGGCAGTTGTTGCAATTTTCTGCAATGCATCCAAGTTGATCATTTTATCTGACATTGATGGATTGTATGATTGTAATCCCAATACACACAGCAATGCCAAATTGATCAGCAGGGTAGAAAAAATTGATGAAAAAATCAGGTCTCTTGCAGAAGGATCAGGCTCCAACCGTGGGACAGGCGGAATGATTACCAAACTGGATGCCGCTGAACTTGCAACTTCCAGAGGTATTGATGTATTGATTACGCATGGGCACAAACCTGAACTTTTATATGATATTATTGAGAAGAAGAAGGTCGGAACACTGTTTGTTGCAAAGGAAACAGATCAGGAAAGCTGATTTTATGATTGTTTCCACATAAAAAACGCTCAATGAAAGAAGTTTTTTCTTTCATTGAGCGTTTTTTTACGAAAAAATCAGGGTGGTCAGTCAGATATTTCCTTCATGGTATTTGTCGTATATTTCATTCAGGTATGTTTTTACCATTTCGATATTTGCCATATCACGCAGATCTTCATTGCCCATTCCGATTGCAATTTCATCAGCAAGAAGCAGCATATCATATACTTTGAGTTTAAATGTATTGCGATCCATTTCATCAATATTGATATGTACAAGAGGAGATCCAAGCTTCAGGGTGATGTTATCGTCGGAAATTCCTGTTTCCATGATTTTTGTTACCGGATCGAAGTTTACATACAGAATCAGTTTTTCTTTTTCATGCTTTTTTAATGTAATCGCTGTCTGGTGACTGGACTCCATCCATTCATAATAATCCGCAATATCCGGATTCATAAGATACTGGGTAAGTTCTTCTCTGTGTTTTTCGATATACTGCAAATAACTGCTGGCATTTGGACCTGTATAGGTGCAATCCACCTTGAGACCGTTTTCTGTTTTAATAAGCTTGCATTTTTCTGCAACTTCTCTTATTTTCAGTGAAACATTATCGTTTCCGATTTGCTTAAGTGTACCTGATTCTACAACCTGTTTGAATTCCATAAATCCTCTTTCCCGCGAATCCCTTTTGGCTGGTTTGCATGTACCGGGTTCGCATATTGCAACACATTTGTCTTTCAGAAATCTTCACATAGTATAGCATAAAGGTGCCAAAAATGGTATACTTGTCCATGTCGGATTTCTGATTTTTGTAAAAACAGAAAGTTTTTCCGAAAATAAAATTGTTGACGGGTATGGAATGGCATCAGGAAAGAGAACATATAATAAAAAGAAAAAAACAACAGGAACAGCAACGAAAAGAGGAAAGGGAAAAGGGCAGTCATACAGAGAAAATGAGCCTTTAAACTATGCACTTCGCAGTGAGATATTGATTATTGTGCTGCTGGCGCTGATGTTGTTCCTTTTTCTATGTAATTTTGGTGTTTGCGGCAGCTTTGGAAATATGATGAGCAGCATAATGTTCGGTATTTTCGGGTTTATGGCGTATTTCACACCGATTCTGATTTTTTTTGCGGTTGTTTTTTATATATCCAATAATGGTTCAGTGGCAGCAATCCGTAAGATTATTGCGGGGGTGGTGCTGGCACTTCTGTTTGGCATACTTGCAGAAATGATCAGTGGCAGAATGGTAACATATGAGGATTATGTTCTGTTGACCATTTACACAGATGCTGCTGCCGGAAAAAACGGAGGCGGTGTGCTGGCGGGATCACTGTGTTACCTTTGCTATCACACACTATCGATGGCAGGAACTGTTATATTGATTCTTGTACTTGGTACAATCAGCATTGTTGTTCTGACAGAACGATCGGTAATTGCAGGACTGCGTAGTGGCGGACATCGTGTAATAGAGCGGGCAGGGGAAGATGCACAGGATTATCGCCGTCAGATGGAAGAGCATCGAATCCGAAACGAAGAAAGAAAATCCAGAATCATGGAAGAAAAGAAACTTGCACTGGAGCAGAAAGAGGATGAAAAAATTCTCCGGATGAACCGGAAAGCAAGCGGAATTACGGCTGCAATAGATTTAAAAAAAGAGGAAGAAGTTCAGAAAGAGGAGCCTGACAAACAGACAGCTGCTCCTTCTTCTGTAAAAAAAGTATTTATTCCGGAAGAAAATGAGATTCATGATGATATTCATGAAATCACGATACATACGCATATGCAGACGGACGTTGAGAAGGACGGACAAAGAGTCATTCATACCGGGCCGATGATTCATGCCTATGAAAATATAAATGATGTTCCATCCTTGCCTGAACAGCCGGAATACACAGGCGAAACAGAGCAGGAAGAATGTCTGCAGGAGGAACAGATACAGCCGATTACAGCAACAGAGGAAGAGGCAGGTACAGAAGATGACGGACTATGCCGGAAAACGGGAATGCCGGCAACAGCAGCGCGCCTGCAGGCGGTACTTCCGGGAGAGGATTTGCCTGATATTCCGATTCACAGAGAATGCGCAGAGATAAATGACGGATATACGGTTCATACGCAGGATCATATTTCCCCAGCAAAAAAATCGCAGCAGATTGACTCGCATGCATCCGCACCAATTCTGGTTCCTGAGCCGGGAATGCCGCAGGGAGGCAGGGGACTGTCGCAGAGCTCTGAACGGGTATCCGGTAGTGGAATACAGCAGGAAATTACACAGAAAGAATCGGCTCCGCCCAGAAAATATGTTTTTCCGCCTCTTTCACTTTTGAAAAAGGGTATAAAGAATACAAATACAGATTCGGAGAAGCAGCTGAAAGAAACTGCTATGAAACTGGAAAAAACCTTAAAAACGTTTGGGGTGAATGTTACGGTAACAGATATCAGTCAGGGGCCTGCGGTTACGCGATATGAGCTGCAGCCGGAAGTCGGGGTTAAGGTCAGCAAGATTGTTAATCTGTCTGATGATATTAAATTGAATCTTGCAGCTACTGACATTCGAATTGAAGCACCTATTCCGGGAAAACCTGCGGTCGGAATTGAGGTTCCGAACAAAGAAAACTCGATGGTTGCATTGCGCGATTTGTTTGAGTCAGAAGAGTTTCAACATTTTACATCCCGCCTTGCATTTGCAGTCGGTAAGGATATTGCAGGCAAAACGGTTGTTACGGATATTGCCAAAATGCCGCATCTTCTTATTGCCGGTGCAACCGGTTCAGGTAAGTCAGTCTGTATCAATACGATGATTTTGAGTCTGCTTTATAAGTCTACTCCGGAAGAGGTCAGATTGATCATGATAGACCCGAAGGTTGTAGAACTGAGTATATACAATGGCATTCCGCATTTGCTCATACCGGTTGTTACGGATCCCAAAAAAGCTGCTGCGGCTTTAAACTGGGCAGTACAGGAAATGACTACCAGATACAAAAAGTTTGCAGATGCAGAGGTACGGGATCTTAAGGGTTATAATGAGTATGTGCAGGCACATGCGGGAGAAGATGAGAGTCTTGTCCGTATGCCACAGATAGTTATTATTGTAGATGAACTGGCAGATTTGATGATGGTATCAGCCAATGAGGTGGAAGAGGCAATCTGCCGTTTGGCGCAGCTCGCCAGAGCCGCAGGAATTCATTTGATTATTGCAACGCAGAGACCTTCCGTTGATGTTATTACGGGACTGATCAAGGCTAATATGCCCAGCAGAATTGCATTTGCAGTATCAAGCGGAACAGATTCCAGAACCATTCTTGATATGAATGGAGCAGAAAAACTACTTGGAAAAGGTGATATGCTGTTCTATCCGCAAAATTATTCCAAACCGGTACGGATACAGGGAGCTTTCGTGTCTGATCAGGAAATTCAGGGGATTACGGATTTCCTCAAAAAACAGACCGCTGAAACAGCATACAGCAGTGATGTTCAGGAAGAAATTCAAAATATTCAGGGAGCAGGTACAGTGGGAGCTTCAGATTCTGAAAATCCGGATCTGGATGAATATTTTGCAGATGCGGGAAGATTTATTATTGAAAAAGATAAAGCATCTATCGGAATGTTGCAGCGTGTGTTTAAAATCGGATTTAACCGCGCAGCCAGAATCATGGATCAGCTCTGTGATGCAGGGGTAGTAGGGGAAGAGGAAGGCACAAAGCCCAGAAAAGTACTGATGAGCAAAGAAGAGTTTGAGCAGATGGAGGAAGATTATGAAAACGGACATTGAAATTGCGCAGGAAGCAGTGAAACTTCCAATTGTAGAGGTTGCAGCAAGGGTTGGAATCGAAGAAGATGATCTTGAAATGTATGGCAAATACAAAGCAAAACTGACGGAAGAATATCTGACCAAAATCAATCAGAATAAAAAAGGAAAACTGATTCTTGTCACAGCAATCAATCCGACTCCGGCCGGCGAAGGCAAAACAACGACAAGCGTGGGACTTGGTGATGCAATGAACCGGCTTGGTTACAATACAATGATTGCACTTAGGGAACCTTCTCTTGGACCGTGTTTTGGCATAAAGGGCGGTGCAGCCGGAGGAGGCTATGCGCAGGTTGTTCCAATGGAGGATTTAAACCTGCATTTCACGGGTGATTTTCATGCAATCACATCTGCCAATAATCTTCTGGCAGCACTTCTGGATAATCATATTCAACAGGGAAATGAGCTTGGAATTGATACCAGACAGATCGTATGGAAAAGATGCGAAGATATGAATGATCGCGTACTCCGCAATATAGTGATAGGTATGGGCTCAAAAGGAGACGGGGTAGTACGTGAGGATCATTTTGTTATTACTGTGGCTTCAGAAATCATGGCGGTTCTATGTCTTGCAACTGACATGAAGGATTTGAAAGCGCGACTGGCCAGAATCATTGTAGCGTATACTTATGATGGAAGTCCTGTTACGGCGCAGGATATCAAAGCAGTCGGTTCCATGGCAGCTCTCCTGAAGGATGCAATCAAACCCAATCTTGTGCAGACACTTGAACATACTCCCGTCATCGTACATGGGGGGCCTTTTGCAAACATCGCACATGGTTGCAATTCTGTTCGTGCAACCGAAACAGCGCTGCACCTTGCAGATTATGTTGTGACAGAAGCCGGCTTCGGAGCAGATCTTGGAGCAGAAAAGTTTCTGGATATCAAATGTCGTACAGCGGGATTACACCCGGATGCCTGTGTTCTGGTCGCAACTATTCGTGCACTGAAATACAATGGCGGTGTAGACAAGGCAAATCTTGCGACAGAGAATCTGGATGCATTACAGAAGGGAATTGTTAATCTGGAGAAGCATATTGAAAACATTCAGCAATATGGCGTTCCTGTTATTGTGACATTGAATTCATTTCTGACAGATACAGCTGCTGAAATTGAGTTTGTCAGAAATTTCTGTAAGGAAAGAAATTGTGATTTTGCGTTATCTGAAGTATGGGCAAAAGGCGGAGAAGGCGGAGAAGAGCTTGCAAAAGAGGTAATTCGGACAATTACAAATAAAGAGAGCCATTATGCACCTATTTATACCGATGATATGTCTCTTACAAATAAAATTTATGCGATTGCAACAAAAATATATGGTGCAGATGATGTTGCCTATACTCCTGCAGCAAAAAAGCAGCTTGCACGTATTACAGAGCTGGGGTATGGAAATCTTCCGATCTGTATGGCCAAGACACAGTATTCACTTTCGGATGATCCCAAAAAGATCGGCAGACCAAGAAATTTTGATATAACAGTAAGAGAAGCGTATGTGTCTGCAGGAGCCGGATTTGTTGTTGCGCTGACAGGTTCAATTGTTACAATGCCGGGACTGCCGAAAAGACCTGCTGCATTTGATATTGATGTGGATGACAATGGTAAAATCGTTGGTTTATTTTGAAAACAGTAATCATATTTTTACAGGAGAACTAACGGAAAGGACAGATATATGAGCGCAGCAGTGATTGATGGAAAGGCGATTTCCGCCCGGATTAAGGATGAACTTAAGGAAAAAGTACAAAGAATCAGGGAGAACAGGAATATTGAAATCACGCTGGCAGTTGTACTGGTTGGAGAAGATCCTGCTTCACAGGTTTATGTAAGGAATAAGAAAAAAGCCTGTGAATATATCGGGTTTTGTTCTGTTTCATATGAGCTTTCCCAAAATACTTCTCAGGCTAAACTTCTGGAACTGATTGAAGAATTGAATGAACGGGAAGATATAGATGGAATTCTGGTACAGATGCCTTTACCGGAACAGATTGATGAAAAAGTTATCATTCGGGCAATCCGTCCATCCAAAGATGTGGATGGATTTCATCCGCAAAATGTCGGTGCTCTTTGCATTGGAGAACCTGGATTTGTATCCTGTACGCCGGCTGGAATTATCCAGTTGCTCAGACGTTCCGGAATTGAAATGTCAGGCAGGGAATGCGTGATTGTAGGAAGAAGCAATATTGTCGGGAAACCGATGGCAATGCTGATGCTGCGTGAAAATGCAACCGTAACAGTGGCGCATTCCAAAACATCAGATCTGAAACAAGTATGTAAAAGAGCAGATATTCTGATTGCGGCAATCGGAAAGGCAAAGATGATTACTGCAGATTATATCAAGGAAGGCGCGACAGTTATTGATGTAGGCATTAATCGTGATCCTGAAACAGGCAAATTGCAGGGAGATGTGGATTACGAAAATGTACGCGAGCATGCAGGGGCTATTACCCCGGTACCTGGCGGAGTAGGTCCAATGACGATTGCAATGCTGATGAATAACTGCTATGAAGCAGCTGCAATGAATGGAAAAATCTGAAGCAGAAGATGGAGTTTCATGAATGAAGTGTCCGAACTGTGGTAAGGATGTTCCGGAAGGACATCTGTACTGTGAAGATTGTGGTGCAGAGATCAAGATTGTTCCGGAGTTTGATCCTGAAGTTGAAAATAGAATAAGTGAGACTTTGTCAGACATGGCAGACTCGATCAATCCGGATAAAGAGAGTCCGGATGAGGAAAAACGGTTTTCTGAAAGCGAACCTGCAAGGAGACGGATTCTGAAAGCACTGCGTAAAATTGTGCGCAAACTAAGGCATGATGCAGTTGTCTGGATGGTTTTGGGACTTGCGGCAATTGCAGCAGGTCTGTGCTTTATTGTTTTGCATGTTCCGCAACAGAAAACGGCGCAGTATTATGTCAGCCTTGCGGAAACTGCAAGTTCTCACAATAATTATAATGAAGCAATTACTGATCTGGAGCAGGCATACCAGATCAATGAAAAGGATTCTGCTGTTATTTTTCTTCTGGCAACATATCAGATGAAGTTACAGCAACCCGCAAAAGCGGTTGCGATTTTACAGCGGATTTTGAATTCAGCAGCATTTAATGAAGAAGAAATGCAAAAAGCATATGAAGAGATTATAAAAATCTATGAGTCGGAAGAGGATTATGCTGCGATTCATACATTATTGGAAGACAGTCAGAATGATACACTGATGCGGGAATATGCTGAATATCTTCCTCAGACACCTTCTTTTTCTGTTGCAGGGGGAGATTTTGAAGACAAAGTATCGGTGGAACTGAAAGATTCTTCTGACGGAACGGTTTATTATACGATCAATGGCGATACGCCTACTGCAAAGGATATCAAATATGACAATGCGATCAGCCTTGATGAAAGCGGTGACTATCTGATTCAGGCAGTCCTGATTAACAGCTATGGAATCAGCAGTGATACCGTTTCAGAAGAATATCATGTTGTTCTTAATCTTCCATCTGCTCCGCAGGTAATGGAAAAAAGTGGTAATTATACACAGGATACCATGATCGTGGCAGTTGCTGATGCGGGCTGTACCATTTTTTATACAACGGATAAAAGTACGCCGACCATGAAATCAGAACAGTATGTTTCTCCGATTTCCATGCCGTATGGAGATTCAACCTTCAGATTTATTGCATATGACAGTAAGGGGAATGCCAGTAAGATTACCAGTTGCTCCTATCATCTGAGTTATCTGAAACAGATCACCGAGGATCAGGCTATTGCTGCAGTCATCAGTGCATTGATGCAGCAGGATGTGCTGCTGGATGCAAAAGGAAAGGTCCGCGGCCTTGACGGGAAAAATGTGTATGTGGTTGATTCCGTCATCAATGTTGTGGATTCCGGGGAATATTACGCAATTTCAGAATATCATGAGTACAATAACGGAAGTCGTGAAAAGACGAATTATATGTACGCAGTCAGTACACAGACCGGTGCAGTCAGCAGGATGTCCTATGATTCATCCGGAAAATATTTTCTTGTGAATATGGCAAGATAGAAGTAAAAAAATGATGATTCAAAAATGAAAGTATTTTTACAGTATTGCTTTATCTGCAGATACACGATATTATGTAAGACAAATATTATCAGGATGGCACATCGCTTGCTCGCGGTGACCGGATAGAAAGAGAAAGAGGATAAAAAATGTTCAAGATTTTAGAAGCAAAAGAACTTGCTGCAAGCATCTTTGAGATGGTAGTAGAAGCTCCGCGTGTAGCTGGAACATGTCTTCCCGGCCAGTTTCTGATCATCAGAGCTGATTCAGATGGGGAGAGAATCCCGCTCACGATCTGCGATTATGATCGTGAAAAGGGAACTGTTGAAATTGTTGTTCAGGCAGTTGGTGCAGAAACACAGAAGCTTTCAGATTTGAAAGCAGGAGACAGTCTGGCAGATGTAGTAGGCCCTTTGGGAAATCCTTCTGACCTTGTGTATGAGGATATTGAGGAACTGAAAAAAAAGAGTTTTGTTTTTATTGCCGGTGGAGTCGGTACTGCTCCGGTTTATCCGCAGTGCAAATGGCTGAAAGAACACGGAATCATACCGGATTGCATTATTGGTGCCAAAAATAAGGATCTGGTAATTTTGGAAGATAAACTCAGAGAAGTCAGTAATCTGTATGTAACGACAGATGATGGCAGTTATGGCAGAAGCGGCATGGTAACGAAATGCCTGCAGGATCTGGTAGCAGAAGGAAAACACTATGATCATTGTGTGGCGATTGGCCCGATGATTATGATGAAATTTGTATGCAAACTGACTAAAGAACTGAATATTCCTACCGTGATCAGTATGAATCCGATTATGGTGGATGGTACAGGTATGTGTGGAGCCTGCCGTCTGACAGTCGGTCAGGAAGTAAAGTTTGCCTGTGTGGACGGACCGGAGTTTGATGGACATCTGGTTGATTTTGATCAGGCGATGAATCGTATGAAATTATACAAAACAGAAGAAGGCAGACAGATCCTTGAACTGAAAGAGGGAGATTCACATCATGGCGGATGTGGAGTTTGCTGATCAGAACTGCAGTTTGAATAGATCATTTTCAGAAACGGAGATTATTGGAATGGACGTATTAAAGAAGGTACCGGTTCGAGAACAGGATCCAAAGGTACGCGCGACCAATTTCGAAGAGGTTTGCTATGGATATAATAAAGAAGAAGCAGAGGAAGAAGCGCTCAGGTGTTTGAACTGTCCTAATCCGCAATGTGTGAAAGGTTGTCCTGTTGCAATTGAGATTCCGCAGTTTATTGAGGAAGTAAAAAAAGGAAATGTGGAACAGGCTTATCAGATTATCAGCAGATCGTCTGCACTTCCATCGGTATGCGGAAGAGTTTGCCCACAGGAAAGTCAGTGTGAAGGCAAATGTATCCGCCAATATAAAGGAGATGCAGTTTCAATCGGCAAACTGGAGAGGTATGTTGCTGACACGGCAAGAGCAATGGGTATCATGCCTGAAGGCGCAAAGGAAAAGAAAACGCAGAGAGTTGCGGTTATCGGTTCCGGACCATCCGGGCTTACCTGTGCCGGAGATCTTGCAAAGATGGGATATGATGTGACGATTTTTGAGGCACTTCACGAAGCAGGCGGCGTTCTTGTTTATGGAATTCCTGAATTTCGTCTTCCCAAAGATGCTGTTGTAAAAAAGGAAATTGATAATGTCAGGGCTCTTGGAGTGAAGATTGAAACAGATGTTGTTGTAGGAAAATCCGTAACAATTGATTCTCTGATGGAGAATGAGGGATTTGATGCGGTATTCATTGGTTCGGGTGCGGGACTGCCCAGATTTATGAATATTCCGGGAGAGCAGAGTCTTGGCGTGTTTTCTGCCAATGAATTTCTAACCAGAAGTAACCTGATGAAAGCATTTCTGGAAGGATCCACAACTCCGATTATGCGTCCTAAAAAATGCGTTGTTGTCGGTGGTGGAAATGTTGCAATGGATTCTGCAAGGACAGCACTTCGCCTGGGCGCGGAAGTGCACATTGTATATCGCAGAAGTGAGGAAGAACTTCCGGCCAGAAAAGAGGAAGTGGGACATGCAAAGGAAGAAGGAATTGTATTTGATCTTCTGACCAATCCGATTGAAATTCTTGCAGACGAGAATGGTTGGGTAAGAGGTATCAGATGTATTCGTATGGAACTTGGGGAGCCGGATGAATCCGGAAGAAGGAGCCCGGTAGAAATTGCCGGTTCCGAGTTTGAAATTGCATGTGACAGCGTGATTATTGCAATCGGAACATCTCCGAATCCACTTATTTCAGCTACGACAGATGGACTTACTGTGAATAGAAGAAGGTGTATTGTTGCAGAAGAAGAGAATGGGCAAACTTCCAAAAAAGGGGTGTTTGCGGGCGGAGATGCAGTTACAGGAGCAGCAACCGTTATTCTGGCAATGGGTGCAGGAAAAGCGGCAGCAAAAGGAATAGATGCATATTTGAAAACACTTTGACTTTTACAGGACATTTTGTTGACTGCCATATCTGTATGATGCGGATATGGCAGTTTATTTTTACCTAAAGATAAATTCATGCTATAATAACAAATACAGGTGTCGAAGCGCAAATTACACCTCTCAGAGGGATATGGATGAATCATAAGGATAGACAGAGAATATGGATTACTGCGGGGATTATTCTTGCAATTCTGATTCTCTTAATCATTACAATTGCGGTCGGAAAAACCAACCAGAATAACAGCACGGATGAAGCATCCATGCTGAAATCGGATATTGCAGCTTATGCAGACAGTCAGAAGCAGAGTATCCGATCGACTGCCGAAGAAACAATGCAGACACCGAAAGGCAATGCTCTTATGTCAGCAGATCCTGTGCAGAAAAAGCAGAGAAATGATGTCTCCGGAAATTCTCTTTATGAAACGACAGGAGCAACTTTCAGAGATAAAAGTAAGTATGCCGAACTGAAATATGATACACAAAAGCAGCTTGCAGAAATGATGACGTATTGGTCTCAGAATAATATGGATGCAGTATATGATCTTGTCAGTCTGGACAGATATGAAGCAATGTCCGCATCTCTTTCAGAAAGTAATTATCTATATTACGGAGATAAGGATGCATCGGGAACACCGGATGGAACCGGAATTGCGGTATATGCGCAGGATCAGTATTATTATGGCAGCTGGTCAAAGGGCATAAGAAGCGGGCAGGGAGAATGGTATCAGTTTTATCCAAAGGATTCTGATAATGTTGTCGCGCTGCATATGTATTCTGGTGCCTGGGCAAATGATCTTCCAAATGGATCCGGACAGGAACATTATGATTTTAATCTGAACAAAATGGATGGCGTTTCTTTTTATCCGCAGAATGTAATTGGAGATTTTGCAGATGGATATTATAATGGAAAAATGTATGTGATTACGCAGGATCAAAGCGGGAAAACAACAGAATGGTATGGCACCTGTGATAAGGGGGTCTGGACAGCGCTTGGAAACAGTGATCCGCAGAAGAAGATTCCGGTATTGTATCAGTCTGATCAGAAAGAACACTATATCTGGATGTCGGAAGCGGCAAATAGAAACTACCGGGTTGAAAATCTGATTGCGGAAAGATAAGCAGGATAATTACGAAAGGAGACAAAGATAGTATGAGTTATCAAAGCAGCGAAGAACAGGCCAAAGATAACCATTCATCAGCATATATGCTATTGTTTTTTGGAATTATCGGTTTGATGGCTGATGCGGCTGTGTTTGTAATAAATCCAATGAGAATGCCCGTTTTTAATCAATATCTTTCTTTTGGTGTAATGGGTGCACTTTTTATCCTTTTTATCGTAATGGGAGGTTTATCCATGCGAAGCTATCAACGGCTTAATCGGAAGGCAGATGAGGAAAATTCTCTTAAGAAAGCTTTGGAAGACTGGTGTCAGGCAAACCTGACGCAGGAAACGATTGACCTGAACTGTGTAGAAGATCAGGATGCAGAGGATTCACAGACAGAAGGAATATATTTTTTGCGTACTGGTTATATGAAAGAACAGATTCAGAAAAAATTTCTAAATCTGGATGAGGATCTTTTGGATCATTTTGTTGATACCTATTATACTGAATTGTATGGAGAACAGTGATAGATTTGAGTAGAGTTACGATTATCTGCGTTGGAAGAATCAAAGAAAAATACTGGAAAGATGCGATAGATGAATATACAAAACGTCTAAGCAGATACTGCAGGCTGGAAATAGTAGAAGTGCAGGATGAGAAAACACCGGAAAATGCTCCGTCTGCAATTGAGGACCAGATTCGGGAAAAAGAAGGCGTACGAATATCCAAATATCTTGATCCGCAGGCTGCTGTTTTTGCACTTGCGATTGAAGGAAAAAAATTTGATTCGCCGGGATTCGCCAGGCAGATCAGCAGGGTTGGCGTGAACGGGCAGAGTCATATACAGTTTATTATAGGTGGTTCACTTGGTCTGCATCCGAATGTACTCAAACAGGCAAATGAACTGATCAGCTTTTCAGATCTGACATTTCCGCATCAGATGATGCGTGTAATTCTTTTGGAACAAATATATCGTGGATATAAAATAATAAGCGGAGAGCCATATCACAAATGAATGATGTAACGGAAATGAAATTGTCAATGCCTTTGCGGGATATGCAGAATGTTTTTGGCGGCAATGACAATTATATGAAAAAAATTGAAGATAATCTGCATGTGGAAATTATTGACCGGAATGGAGAACTTCATATTATTGGAGGCCGTGAAGAGGTTGCAAGAGCATCTGCAGTGATTCATCAGTTATCCAAGCTCAGCAGCAGGGGATCGGAGATTGAAGAGCAAAGTGTGAATTATGCAATATCTCTGAAAAAAGAACAGCAGGAAGAGGAAACAGATCAAAACAACAATGTTCTTTTGGAAATCGATAAGGATTGCATTTGCCATACAATAAACGGAAAACCTGTTAAACCGAAAACGCTTGGACAGAAAAAGTATGTGGATGATATCCGAAATCACATGATAACATTTGGTCTTGGCCCTGCGGGAACCGGTAAAACGTATCTTGGAATGGCAATGGCGATTACGGCATTTCAGAAGGAAGAGGTCAGCAGAATCATATTGACAAGGCCGGCGATTGAAGCAGGTGAGAAACTGGGATTTTTACCGGGAGATCTGCAGAGTAAGGTTGATCCGTACCTCAGACCCTTATATGATGCCCTGTATCAGATTATGGGAACAGAAAATTTTCTGAAAAATACTGAAAAAGGTCTGATTGAAGTTGCACCTCTTGCCTATATGCGTGGGAGAACACTTGATAATGCATTTATTATTCTGGATGAAGCACAGAACACAACGCCTGCGCAGATGAAAATGTTTTTGACACGTATCGGATTTGGATCAAAGGTAATCATAACAGGAGATGCCACCCAAAAGGACCTGGCTCCCGATGCACGCTCGGGTTTGGATGTTGCACAATCGGTATTGCGTGGGATTGATGATATTGCTTTTTGTCATCTTACGAGTAAAGATGTTGTCAGACATCCACTCGTGCAGAAGATAGTTAAGGCATATGAAGATTATGAAAAACATGAAACGGGAAGGAAAAAGCGCAGTTCTGTAAAAAATTCGGAGCGCAGGATCAGACATGCCAATGGATCAGAACAGTAAGATGAAGAAGAAAAATCACAGTTCCATACAGATGGTACTTTTATTTGTTTTCACAGGTGCAATTGCGGCTTCATTTTCCATACTCTATCAGAAAAATATTGAGGAGACGCAGCGCAATGTTTTTGTAATGCTCATGGGAGCAGGAACGTTGATTTTTATGCTTGTGGATGCAACACGTAAAGAGACACTGTCATATGATAACAGGAGACATCGTGTTCGCTTTCTGGTTCTTTTTGCTGTATGTCTGATTATTGCTGCAATCCTGCCACTGATCAGTTATGCAATTTGGCCCTATCTGGTAATATTCGTTTTACTCGGCTTATTTTCCAATATGCAGATCGGTCTGTTCAGTGGTGCGTTTTTGCTGATGGTATCCGTACTGCTTGAAAAAAATGGTGGTTACGGTGAATTCTTTTTATATTTTATGGCAGGAGCAGTTGCGCTTACGTTGTTCCAGAATCTGGATGAGGAAATTAAAGTAGGAATTCCTGTTTTTATTTCACTTTTGATGCTTGGCGTTTTACTTGTTGCATATCATATTTTGTTTATGAACATGACATTTTCTCTTGGGATTTTTGTTTTTCCGGTTCTCAATCTGATTATCAGTTTGATTCTGCTGCTGATTCTGATCAATATTTTCAGCAGAGTAACGATACGCTGCGGAACAGACATGTATATGGAAGTAAATGATCCTGAATTTATTCTGCTTGTAAGATTGAAGGAAAAAAACAGGGAAGAGTATTACAGGGCGATTCATACTGCATATCTTGCAGAAAGGATTGCAATGAACCTCGGACTGGATCAACGTGCAGTGAAAACCTGTGCATATTATCACAGAGCGGGACTTTTGGAAGGTACCAATTCGTGGGAATCGGTTCAAAAATATTGTAAGGAATATCACTTTCCCGAAAAATCGGTAGATTTGATGGAAGAATACTATAACCATCCTGCAGGAAGTGTATCAACAGAATTGGCTGTTATTATGGTATGTGAAACAGTTGTTGCTTCCATTATGTATATTTTTGGAAAAGATCATGAAGCAAAGATCAGTTATGATGAATTGATTGATCGGATTTATCAGAAAAAAACAGAGTCCGGAGAATTCAGAAACAGCAGTATGACACTTTATGAAATGAACAGAATGAAAGAACTGCTGAAAAAGGAGAAACTATATTATGATTTTCTTCGTTGAGAATGAAGTAGATGCGATGTTTGATTTTGACCCTGAAAAGATTGCAAAAGAGGTATGTGAGGCTGTATTGAAAGAGGAAGGCTGTCCATATGATGTTGAAATAAATATGATCATTACGGATGATGATGGAATTCATGAAATGAATCGTGAATTTCGAAATATAGATAATCCTACAGATGTGTTATCTTTTCCCAATGTTTCCTATACAAAGCCTGCTGACTTTTCTGTAATGGAAGGGGAACAGAAAAATGACTGTATGGATCCGGATACAGGGAAAATTATGCTTGGCGATATTGTAATTAATGAAAAGCGCGTACGTGAACAGGCACAGAATTATGGACATAGCCAGAAAAGAGAGTTTGCATTTCTGACGGCGCATAGTATGCTGCATTTGTGCGGATATGATCATATGGAACCGGATGAAGCAGCAACCATGGAAGAAAAACAGACATATATTCTTGAAAGTCTTGGTATTACAAGAGATTAGGCAGATCCTTGGAAAGGCATGGAATGATTTATGAAGCATCGAACTGATTTACATAAAGTAAGACCGGACATGATTTCCAGAGCAGTACTTTTATCCATGTCAGTCTTTATGATAATCAGAATCATTATGGTATATATGATTGGGGAGTCAGGCGTGGGGATGCTTGGAGCCCCTTTTGAGGTATATGCAATCGGGTGCGGAGTTTTCCTGTATTCGTATGAACGTGCCGTGGACAGCATGATTCGTCTCAGGTCACGGAGAGAGCAATATCTGAATGCTGAATATGGAATGAAGATTGCAATGAAATGGGCATTTTGTTCGGGAATGATCACCGGAATTCTGATTCTGTGTCTTTCGATTCCGCTTGCGAGAATTTTTTTTGAAATGCCGAAAGGATATCTTGCACTTGCGGTATCAGGAATCTGTATCATATTAATGAGCGTACAGGGGGCAATGAGAGGGTATCTCCTGGGATTCGGAGCACCAAATTCTGTTTTGCATTCTATGATGCTGCAATCTGTGTCATCAATCATTCTGTCGGCTGTTTTGGCACAGTTGTTTTATCGATATGGACTGCGTGTAAATGCAATTCTCAGACAGGAAGACTGTGCACCTGCCTATGGTGCACTTGGTGTCATGTGTGGGATGGCGCTTTCTTTATTACTTAACTTTCTGTATTGTCTGGTTATATATAAGATTCGTAAAGGGCAGATCAGAGACAGGATTAATAATGGCGCGCCTCGTTATCTGGATTCTCATGTTGGAATCGGGAGCAATTTGAAAGCACTGATTACGATTACTACTGTGTTCAGCTTTTTAACACTTGTGGACCAGAAAATATACTTTGTGTTTGCCGGAATGCGGAAGAATGCAGGAGATCTGGTCGCAAACTGGGGGATTTATTACGGCAGTTATATGGGAGTTGTTTTTTTAATCGCATTTATCTGTACCATTTTTTTCGTGAAAGGCTGCTATCAGTTCAGTGCGCAGATGACTCATTCAGACATTACCATGGCAAATGAACAGCTGGGAGCAATGATTCATTATCAGACTCTTTTATTGATTCCCGTGACGGCGTTTACCGCCATCATGGCAGAGCCAATTCAGACTGCTTTTTTTGGAATTCCAAATGATAGTGCAGTTGGTATGACTTCTTTTGGAAGCATGGCGATTTTTTTTGTGTCATTTGCGCTTACGGCATCCTGCGTTATGCTGCGCCTTCGTAAAACAGTGATAGTGGTTGTGAATGTATTATTGTCAGCCGTGGTGCATGTTGCTGTTTTGCTGTGTATGACAATCATGGCAGGACTTGGGTTGCATGCAGTGATTCTTGCGGTTATGGCAATGCTGGCTTTTTATGATCTGATCAGTCTGATGGAGTTATCCAAAATGATTCATTACAGACAGGAACTTCTCAGAACTTTTGCCGTGACGCTTATCAGTGCAGGAGCTGGCGCACTTGTAATATATTTCCTGAACGGAGTTCTGATTGATCTGATTGGGGAGATTCTTTCGATCTTTGTTTGTCTTATTACCGGAATGATTATATATGGTGTGCTGTTGATTGTACTACGCGGTATATCTGAGTATGAACTCTATGCTGTTCCGGGTGGATCCTTATATATCAGTCTGGCCAAAAAACTTCATTTGATGGGTTGAAGGGAGAGTAAAACATGCCGGAAAAAGTAATTGTTGCGGGAGCAGGTGCTTCCGGTATGTGTGCCGCTATTGTCTGCGCCCGCGCTGGAGCCGAAGTGACGATAATTGAAAAGTCAGATACTGCAGGGAAAAAGCTCTCAATGACAGGAAATGGAAGATGTAATCTGTCTAATACAAATATGCATGTGGGATGTTATAATCCGCAGGCAAGAGACAGAATGCAAAACTGGCTTGAAAAATATGGTGTAGAAGAAACAATACAATTTTTTCATTCTCTTGGTATCGCAATCAGAAACGAAGATGGTTATTTATATCCTTTCTCCGGGCAGGCGAATACGGTTGCAGATGTACTTCGAAAAGAGAATGAACGTCTTGGCGTTCCGATTATTTATCATACACAGGTCAAAGAGATTTTACCGGGGACGAAGATGCGCAGGTACGGTGTACGTACGAACGGAGCATTTTATGAAGCAGACAGTGTGATACTGGCCATGGGAGGAAATTCAGGGCCCAAAATCACGATGTCAACAGGAGATGGTTATTATATTGCACAGAAACTGGGACTCCATTTGACAGACAGAACGCCGGGACTTGTACAGCTTAAGAGTTCGGATCCGGCGCTTCCGGCTGAAGCAGGCGTACGGATGGAGGCAAAAGTGACTTTCTATGCAGGGGAAAAGAAACTTGCAGAGGAAACAGGGGAAGTTCAGTTTACAAAAAGCGGATTATCTGGAATTCCGGTTATGCAGGCAAGTGAATATGTGGCTCGCGCACTTGCAAATGGAGAAAAAGTCCATGCTGAAATTGATTTTTTTCCAGGCTATACAGAGGATCAGTTCCGGTGCCTGACAGAGAATATCCTTTTACTAAAGGATCAGAGAAGTATAACCGAAATGCTGGAGGGAGTCTGCAATTCACATATAAATGATATGATTTTGAAAAAACTTGCAATAGATTCCGGGTGCCGTTCAGATCAGTTGACTGATCCGAATCTGAAAAAAATACTATGTGAATACCGACAGGTCAGAATCCCGATAACGGAAACGGGAACTTTTCAGCAGTCACAGGTAACCGCAGGCGGAATTTGCCTGCAGGATCTGACAGATGAACTGGAGGCTGTAAATATGCCCGGGATATATTGTGTCGGGGAACTGACAGATGTGGATGGACGCTGTGGAGGGTATAATCTGCAGTGGGCATGGATGAGCGGAAGTATTGCGGGCAGTTCTGCTGCCGGAAGGAAACGGATAGATTAATGATCAGAATCAGCCAGATTAAAATACATAATAATGGACAATTGAAGGGGTATAAAAATGGAATTGCAGAGCCGGGTATGCTTCAAAAACAGTTAAAAATACAGGCTGCAAAACTCCTGAGGATAAGCGAAGAACAGATTCAAAGCATTCGAATTGTAAAGCATTCCATTGATGCCAGAAAGAAACCTGAGATTTATGATATATATGCACTGGATGTAAAACTGATAAAAGGAAATGATGCAGAAGTGATTGCAAGGTCACATTGTCATCAGGCTGGTGTTTATACAGAAAATGAGTATCATTTCCCCAAAACAGGTAAGGATAAGATGCAGAGTCGCCCGGTCATAGTCGGAGCAGGTCCTGCGGGACTTTTCTGTGCCTATCAGCTTGCGCTGCATGGATACAGACCAATTCTTCTGGAACGGGGAAGCAGTGTTGAGAAGCGTCAGCAGGACGTGGAGAAATTCTGGCAGACCGGTCAGCTTGATTCGTCTTCCAATGTGCAGTTTGGTGAAGGTGGGGCAGGAACATTTTCAGATGGTAAATTAAATACGCTTGTAAAGGATAAGGACGGAAGAGGAAGAGAAGTACTCCGAATTTTTACGGATGCAGGTGCCCCGGAGGATATTCAGTATGAAAGCAAGCCTCATATTGGAACAGATATTCTGATAAAAGTGATAAAAAATATGCGACTTTTTTTGCTTGCACATGGTGCGGAAATACGGTTTGAAACACAGGTGACCGGACTGATCATGGAACAGCAGGATAGTGGAGAGCAGAAATACAGAATAGCAGGCGTTCATACTACAGCCGGAGATGTGATGACACAGACACTTGTGTTGGCAATCGGACATAGTGCAAGAGACACTTTTACGCAATTGTACAGTGATGGCATTCACATGGAATCGAAAGCTTTTGCAGTTGGACTGCGTGTAGAACATCCGCAGAAGGTGATCAATCAGTCACAGTATGCGATGGGAGAGCCTGAGAGTCTTCCCCCTTCACCGTACAAATTAGCAGTTACAACGAAAAACGGAAGAGGGGTATATTCGTTTTGCATGTGTCCGGGCGGATATGTGGTAAATGCCTCTTCGGAAGAAGGAAGACTTGCAGTAAACGGAATGAGTTATCATTCCAGAAACAGTCATAATGCAAACAGTGCAATTATCGTATCTGTAACACCGGAAGATTATGGTGCAGAAGGACCACTTGCCGGAGTGGAGTTTCAGCGCAGGCTGGAAGAAAAAGCTTATCAGATTGGAAATGGAAAGATTCCGGTAGAATATTTTGAAGACTTCAGCAAAAATGAAGTCACAAAAGAACGGGGAAACTGGAACAAACCGTGCATCAAGGGGGATTATACGTTTGCTGAGGTACATACCATTCTTCCGCCTGTGCTCAGCACTGCATTGATTGAAGGAATGGAACATTTCGGACATATTATTCAGGGATTCGATGCACCGGATACATTGCTTGAAGGTGTGGAAAGCAGGACATCTTCTCCTGTCCGTATTACAAGAGGAGAAAATTTTGAATCGGTAAATACGCAAGGATTGTATCCCTGCGGTGAAGGCGCCGGTTATGCCGGAGGGATTATGTCAGCGGCAATGGATGGAATTCGGATTGCAGAAATAATTGCAGCGCAGTTTTGTCCGGAGCAGAGTTAAAGGGGATCAGGTGTGAAAAAAGAAGATTATCGAAAGCTTGCGCTGGAACGCAGAGACCGTCTGACACCGGAAGAGCGCATAGATAAAAGCAGGAAGATTATGGTCGGACTGATGGCCACAGAGAACTGGAAAAAAGCGGAAAAAGTACTGGTCTACTGCTCTTACCTGACAGAAGTTTCCACTGTGGATTTGATTGCCCAGGCTATTCATGCACACAAAAAAGTATACTGCCCGAAAATAACAGATCAGACAAACAGGCAAATGGAGTTTTACAGAATATATTCACAAAAGGATTTGAAACCCGGTTTCAAGGGTATCGCGGAACCTGTCACACAGGAAAAATATATTGCAAATGATTTTTCTGATTCTGAGAAAGGCGTTACGCTTGTTATACTGCCCGGAACCGCATTTGATCATAAAGGTAACCGGATAGGCTACAATGGGGGATATTATGACCGTTATCTGATGCGTATTCCATATGCATCCAGGGTAGCGGTAGCTTTTTCCTGTCAGATTTTTGCAGAAACATTACCGGTTGAACCATATGATGTAAAGGCAGATATGATTATTACGGAAGATCATATTTTTCGCTGAGAGATGAAATATTTTCAGAAATCATCTATAATAGAGATGGAAATTTGATGTTTTGCAAAGCAGTCAAAGGAGGTTCATAATGAAAAAATTTGGATATATAGTACCAATCATATTAATTGCAGCAGGTATACTGGCAGGCTGCGGTTCGGGACAGGCAGTACAGGGAGCCTCTTCAGAAACGTCATCTGCAGTACAAACTTCATCCGCCGCAGTTGCACAGACCTCTGCGCAGGCGGCCGTTTCCGATTCGGAAGCGGCAAATGAAGCACAGGGCGTAATCATTGATGCCAGTATGAATCAGGTAACAATACAGACAACAAAAGGAACGACAGATACTTTCATGCTGGATGATAATTCAAATACTTCCGGTCTGGCAAATGGAATGCTCCTCGGACACGGTATTGATGTGACATATGCAGTGGAAAATAAAGTCATGACACTTGTTTCCGTAAAGGATGCAGATACCAGTATAACTGATTATGATGCGCTTGCAGCTGCAGGAGATGTCATTCTGACTGTTGAGAGTAAAAATCTGGATTCATTAAAGGAAATGTGTACCTATCCTGTTTATGTTGGAATCGGTAAAGGGAAAGAGATTAAAAGTGCGGATGACTTTTCTGCAGCATATCAGGCGAGTGATATATTTACCGATTCATTGGTAACATCAGTATCATCTGCTGATCTGATGAGCATAGAGATTACAGAAAAAGGGCTTGTCATTTCCGGAAATGGCGCTGCACCCAATATTACCATGAATAAAAGTGACAAAGGGATGTGGCAGATTACGGGAATCAATTACTGATACAGAAGGGGCGATTTAACAGGATGAGCAATTTGACAGAAATGGGACAAAAAGCAGTTGCCGCAAAATACGATTTGCAGAAAACCGGAACAGAAAAGAAAAACCTGGCACTTTGTGAGATCGCTGCGGCCCTCAGAAACAATAGCAGCGATCTGATTGCGGCAAATCAGATCGATCTTGCGGCTGGAAAAGAAAAACAAATGCATCAGGGACTTCTGGATCGTCTCATGCTTGACGAAAAACGGATTGACGCTATGGCTGCAGGACTGGAACAGGTAGCATTGCTGCCGGATCCTGTCGGAGAGGAACTGGAACATTTTGTAAGACCGAATGGACTGCAGATCACGAAAGTGCGTGTTCCAATTGGTGTGATTGGAATCATATATGAGTCCAGACCCAATGTAACAGCAGATGCATTCAGTTTATGTTTTAAATCAGGGAATGCAGTAATCTTAAAAGGCGGAAGTGATGCCATCCATTCCAATGTTGTGATTACTTCTATCATAAGAAATACGCTTGTTTCCTGTGGAATTAACCCGGATGTTCTGCAACTGATTGAAGATACGGATCGCAGTATCGTTCAGAAATTTATGAAAATGAATGAATATGTAGATGTTCTGATTCCAAGAGGCAGTGCCGGTCTGATCCGAAATGTGGTTGAGAACAGTACCATTCCCGTAATTGAAACGGGAACCGGAAACTGTCATATCTATGTGGATGAACAGGCAGATTTTGAAAAGGCGATCCCTATTATCATAAATGCCAAGACACAGCGGATCGGAGTATGCAATGCAGCGGAGTCACTTGTGATTCATGAGGAAATCAGTGACGTATTTCTGCCCCTTCTTGCAAAAGAGATGCATGCGCATCATGTAGAAATGCGTGGTGATGCAGATACAAGAAAAATACTGCCGGATGTGATCCCCGCAACACAGGAAGATTTTGGAAAAGAATATCTTGATTACATTATTTCCATCAAGACAGTTAAAAGTCTGGATGAAGCAATCGAACATATCAATCAATATAACACAGGACATTCTGAGACGATTATAACGGAGAATCAGGAGCATGCAGACAGATTTTTGCATGAGATTGATGCAGCCTGTGTATATGTGAATGCATCCACCAGATTTACGGATGGCTTCGAGTTCGGCTTTGGTGCAGAAATCGGAATCAGTACACAGAAGCTGCATGCCAGAGGACCTATGGGATTAAAAGAATTAACATCCTATAAGTATGAAATCATTGGAAACGGGCAGATCAGAGGCTGACGATTCGTTTGGGAGACAGATAAAAATGACAGATACGCAGGGAAATCTGCTGAAGGCAAAAGAAGAGATTATCAGTGTCGGCAGACAATTACATGATAAGGGACTACTTGTCAGAACATGGGGAAATATCAGCAGCCGAATTGATGAGTCGCATTTTCTGATTACACCAAGCGGGATTCGATATGAAGATTTAACGCCGGAGAGAATCGTTACCGTTAATATGCAGGATTTGAGTTTTGAAGGCAAGACGGTACCATCCAGTGAGAAAGCAGTTCATGCGGTTTGTTATCAGGAACGCAAAAATGTTCAGTTTATCGTTCATACCCATCAGGTTTATGCTTCCTGTGCAGGAGCACTGGGACTGCATGAAATAAGTGCAGAATATGGAGAAGATGATATCTGTATTCCCTGCGCTGCATATGCACTTCCGGGGACACAGAAACTGGCAGAGAATGTGAGAGACACCATTCGGCATCATATGGGAGCAGATGGGATCATTATGTCTAACCATGGAACAATCTGTATGGGCGAAAGCAGTGAGATGGCAGTTGAAGAAGCTGTTAAAATGGAAATTGCAGCAAACAGTTTTCTGATGGAAAGATGTAATACAGATATCAGACACAGTATCTGCGAAGGATACAGCAGCCATCTGGAAGGAAAGGAAATCATATATTCCGAACCGGATACACCGGAGCGTATCAGAAGAATTCATAAAGAAATTTATTCCCGCAGACAGGATATAAAATATATTGTGCATAATAAATCGGAAGGAATATTATTAACCTCCAGAAGAACTGTGCACATGAAACCGTTGCTGGATGATTTTGCGCAGCTGATTGGAACCGGTGTAAATGTTCCGTTGAACGTACATGGCAGAGACGGAGAAAATCTGCATATCAGAAAAAATGTAAATGCTGTTTTCGTATTGAATGATGGAGCGTATTGTCTTGGGAAAACAAGAGATGATGCGGAAGCGGTTGCGATTGTACTGGATAAAGGCTGTATTGCACAGATTGCGGCAACCAGATATGGAGAAGGTCATTTCCTGTCCTGGATTGATTGTCTGAAAATGAATTATCATTATAGAAATGCTTATGCAAAACTTGCTGACGCAGTATCGGCAGATTAATAATCTGCCGATTTTACCTGCATCCAGTAGTCATTGTACATCCGGTCGCCTTTTTCTCCGAGATAACGGTAGGTTTCCGTATCAATCGTATTCAGATCCGGAAAAGCGACTTTGGAATTACGAATATCGGCATCTGAAATTTCAGCCTGTGCCTTTTTGTTTGGCGTTGAATAAGTAATGTATTCAAAATTCTTAAGTGCAATATCATCTCTGCACATGTAATTGATCCACTTCAGAGCATTTTCCCGATTTTTTGAATCTTTTGTAATTACCCATGAATCAATCCAGATATTGGTGCCTTCTTTTGGAACCACATATTCCAGATCAGGATTTTCACGCTTGGTATAGATGGCTTCGCCTGAATAAATGACACCCAGAGCAGCTTCATTTCCAATCATTTTATCACGGACCTGATCAACTACATATGCCTGGACAAGTGGCTTTTGTGCGATCAGATCTGCAGTAGCTTTTTCCAGCTCAGATTTATCTGTTGTGTTGGCAGAATAACCGTTTTTCTTGAGCGCAACCATATATGCATCCCGAACCGAATCCTGCATGAGAATTTCACCTTTGTATTTTTTATTCCAAAGGATATTCCAACTGTCTACCGGATCACTGACCATAGTTTTATTATACAGTATACCAACCGTACCCCAGCAATATGGGACGGAATATTTATTCCCGGCATCAAACTGCTGCGCTTTATCCCAGTATTCCTGACCGATGTTTGCTTTTGCATCCGGAATTTTACTGTAATCAAGCGGTTGAACCAGATCAGTATCAATCATTTTCTGAATCATGTAATCGGAAGGACAGATAACATCATAAGCAGAATCATCCTGCGCAATTTTGGCATACATAATCTCATTTGATTCAAACATATCATAAATAACCTTGATTCCGGTTTCCTGTTCAAAGGAAGTAATTACATCCGGATCAATATACTCACCCCAGTTATATACATATAATTTGCCGTTTGCAGCTGCAGTACCATCAGAACTTGCACATCCACTCAGAAGAGCGGCGGTTGTACCTGCGGCAATCAGTAATACGGCGAATAATTTTTTCATGGCAAACCCCATTTCTTTTTACCTATTTATGCATAAATTTGATTTTTTTGGGAAATCTGTTAATGATCAACAACAGAAGTAACACAACAATAAATATGATGGCTGAAAGCGCGTAAATTTCAGGTTGAATACCTCTCTTTACCTCATTATAAATGAGTGTTGAGAGCGTATCAAAGCCGGAACCTTTTGTGAAATATGTAACAATAAAATCATCGAGAGACATGGTAAATGCCATGAGTGCACCGGAGATGATTGCAGGAACCAGGTCAGGCAATACTGTTTTGGTAAAAGCAGTAAAAGGAGAGGCACCAAGATCAAGCGCAGCTTCATACACAGAAGGATTGATTTCTTTCATTCTTGGCATGACACTCAGCATGACAAAAGGTATGTTGAAAGTAATATGTGCAAAAAGCACAGTCACAAAACCGGTACTGATATTCATCGCGCGGAACAGGAGCATGAGGGAGATACCGGTAACAATGTCTGCATTGATCATCGGAATATTTGTAATGCCCATTATAATGGTTCGTGAACGGCGTTTGAGCCCCATCATTGCAACACAGGTCACGGTACCGATCAGCGTAGCAAAAAGTGTTGCGATCAAAGCTATGACCAGGGTATTAATCAGGGCATCCATAACTTCGGAATCACTTAGCAGATTGAAATACCATTCCAGCGTAAAGCCTCCCCATTTTGATCTTGATTTACTTGCATTGAAAGACAGAACAATCAGCGCAGCAATCGGAGCATACATGAAAATAAAAATCATGGAGAGATAAATATGTTCAAAGGTCTTTTTCATATTCAGAGATTCTCCTTCCGATCCGCAATGGCAGAGACGATCATATTGGCCAGAATGAAGATCATCAAAATGATAGATAAGCCACTTCCAAGATGCCAGTCATATGCAACCGTAAATTCCTGTTCGATGACATTTCCGATCAGAAGGACCTTGGAGCCGCCCAGCATCGAACTGATGGCAAATGTTGTAAGTGCGGGAATGAAAACCATTGTAATACCGCTTATGATACCAGGAACAGAAAGCGGAAGCGTTACACGCAAAAATGTCTGGAATGAACTGGCACCCAGGTCACGTGCCGCATTGATTACATTGTCATCAATTTTGCTCAGTGAATTGTAAATCGGCAGGATCATAAAGGGCAGGAAATTATAGACCATTCCGATTACGATAGCAGCCGGTGTATTAATGATGTATACAGGTGGAAGATGCAGTACGCTTAAAATATCATTTAATACACCTTTTCGTTCCAATAAAGTCATCCATGTCAGGGTGCGGAGCAGGAAATTCATCCACATGGGAAGAATGAAAAGAGTCAGAATAAATTCATGATGACCCAGTTTCATATCTGCCAGAATCATGCATAAAGGATATGCCAGCAAGAAGCAGACCACAGTACTGACAATACCCAGTTCAAAAGCCAGAAGCAGTGACTTGAAGTAGGCAGGCTGTATGATATAGGAGATATTCTGAAGAGTAAAGGAACCGGCTTCATTGGTGAAACCATAATAAAAAATCATTCCCAGGGGCACCAGTATAAAAATGAATGCCCAGGCAAGATAGGGAGATGCCATAAGGCGAGATGTTTTTCCTTTTTTATACATTTTCGCTGATTGCCTCCTCGTCTTCCGATGCAGGACGGTTCATGATCTGAATATTGAAAGGATCCACGCTGATGCCGACTGTGGTACCGGGAGCAGACATGCGGGTAGAATGAACGAGCCATTCAAAGCCGCCCGCTTCAACAGTCATTTCATAGTGTACGCCCTTGAAAATAATGTGTGTTACAACACCACACAAAGAACAGTTCTCGGGTCTGACCAGTTCCACATCTTCCGGACGAATTACAACGTCAACCGGTTTATTTACACCAAAATCTTTATCGACACAGGCGAATTTTGCTCCCAGAATATCAACCAGTTCATCACATACCATGGTAGCAGGTATGATATTGCTGTCTCCAATGAAATCGGCAACAAATGCATTTTCAGGTTCATTGTATATCTTTTCAGGGGAACCTTCCTGTTGAATATAACCCTGATTCATAACGACAATGTGGTCTGACATCGTAAGCGCTTCTTCCTGATCATGGGTTACATATAAAAAAGTAATGCCCAGTTCATTTTTGAGACGAATCAGTTCATATTGCATATCCTGGCGCAGTTTTAAATCAAGTGCACCAAGCGGCTCGTCCAGAAGAAGAACCTTGGGTTCATTTACAATTGCGCGTGCGATTGCGATACGCTGCTGCTGTCCCCCGGAAAGAGAATCAGGCATGCGATGCTCAAAACCTTCCAGATTGACCAGCTTCAACGCATATTTTATTTTATCGTTGATGTAAGACTGTGTTTTGTTTTTGATTTTAAGACCAAAAGCAATATTTTCAGCAATATCAAGATGCGTAAAAAGTGCATATTTCTGAAAAACAGTATTCAGCATCCTTTTATTGGGAGCAAGTTCTGTAATATTTTGTCCGTCAAAAATAACATTTCCCTTGTCCGGTTTTTCAAAGCCGCCGAGAATACGAAGCGTTGTTGTTTTACCACAGCCGCTCGGCCCAAGAAGTGTTACAAAAGAGTTTTCGTGTATGGACAAATTCAGGTCATCCAGAATCATTTGTCCATCATAAGATTTGGAAATGTGCTCTAAAAGAATCAGATCCTTGCTCATAATTTATGGCTCCTTAGAAGGTATAATATAGGCGGATTAAAAACTGGGGGGACTGCTGACCCAAATGATGACAGCTCCGTTTTTTTCATTTGCTTTGATATAATGTTGTTTATCCGGTTTGAAATAAAAGGATTCACCTTTTTTGGCTCTGACAATGCGGCGGCCCAGAATAATCTGAATGCTTCCGGAAAGTACATAACCGAATTCTTCGCCTTCATGCGGATTGTCAGGATAGGTTGAACCTCCGGGTGCAAGAGTCAGACGGATCGGCTCGATAATATTTTTCTGCGCATTCGGGATAATCCATTCTATTTTGTTGTGAAGTTCTTCATCTTTTTTTTCAAAATAATCATTCTGATGAAAAACAATCTGGTCATCATTGGTTTCATCTGTAAAAAAAGATGACAGGTCTGTTCCCAGACATTGCAGAATATCCATCAGTGTTGCTATGGAAGGAGACGTATGATCGCGCTCGACCTGTGAAATAAATCCTTTGGTAAGCTCACAGCGGTCAGCCAGTTCTTCCTGTGTCAGGTTCTTCTGTATCCGAAGTTCCTTGATTCTGTGACCGATATCCATTTTATTATCCCCTTTTTTAATTGAAAAAAATGTCGGAAGTCATGCTATAAATAAACTAAAAGTTTAATAATGCTAAACTCAACGATGTATATTATACAATTCATACAGAGCATGTCAATCGTTATGAGACAGATTTGTAAAAAAATGCAGAAAATCATTTAACAAGCGTTTTTATTTATGCTAAACTCATAATGACAGGGATTCGCAGGAATAAAGGAATCATTTCAGGAGGCATAGATTTTCATGGCAAAAGAAAACAAAGAAGTAAACAGCAGTGATCGTTTTGTAGCCTATGTATCAAGCTATACAAATGGTACAGGGGATAAATATGGAATTCGTGTATATGATGTTGATACAAAGAACGGTCGTATGGTGGAAAAGGAAAAAGTCAAAATCACAAATTCCTCTTATATCGCGCAGTCACATGATTGCACACATCTGTATTCCATTACTGATTTTGGGGTAGAAGCGTACAGAATTGAACAAGACGGACTTCTTACAATGATAAACGAAGCATCCATTAATGGCATGAGAGGGTGTTACCTTTCCACTGACTATGAAGATAAGTTCCTGTTCTGCGCAGGCTACCATGATGGAAAAATTACAGTTTTGCGGTTAAATAAAGATGGAAGTATCGGTGAAATTACGGATGAAATATATCAGAAGGGTTTGGGATCAGCAGCAGGACGTAATCACAAACCACATGTGCAATGTGTGAAGATGACAAGGGATAATAAATTCCTGTGTGCTGCAGATCTTGGTATGGATCGCATCAATATATATTCTTTGAATCATGAAACAGGGAAATTACAATCGGTAGATATCATACATTGCGATCAGGAATCCGCACCAAGACATCTTAAATTCTCAGGCGATGGAAGATTCCTTTACGTTGTACACGAGCAAAAAAATACAGTGGAAGTTTATTCTTATAAAGAAGAAAATGATATACCGGAATTTGAAAAAATACAGACGATTCCAACATGTGAAACGGATGATACACAGGGAATTGCAACCAGTGCACTCAATTTTTCAGAAGATTTCAACTATCTGCTCAGTTCTTCCGTAGGAGAAAATGATGTGGATATTTATCGGGTTGATAAAGAAACGGGGCTTCTGAAAAAGATCCTGGGGTTGCCTGTTGCTGGTGAATATCCTAAGGATGCAGCTCTTTTTCCGGATAACAGACATCTGGTATCTCTGAATCATGAATCAAATGATATGACATTCTTTACAGTTAACATGGAAAAAGGAACACTGGTTATGAATGGGGCTGCAATCAAAGTTGATCAGCCGAACTGCATTGTGTTTCACAAAATCTGATAAATATATACTTTGATAAATCGAATGGATGCTATTATTCATTAATAAAATGTATGTTGTACAGAAAAATGTACTGAAAAATATCGACCTCCCATTGTGAATCTTTGGATCCGGCAATGGGAGGTCGATATTTTATAGAAAAGATTTCAGTATCATTGAAGGAAAAAGTCAGGATCTGTGATAAAAATCTGTCAGATAGGACGCACGCGCAGTCATATTTGACATCATGGCATCCAGAATTGTAATGGCGCACATACATTCTACCACAACGACAGCACGTGGGACGACAACAGGATCATGTCTGCCATGTATATTGACGCTGACAGGTTCGCCTGTCTGTGTTACTGTGTGCTGTGTTTGAGAAATAGAAGGGGTCGGTTTGATAAAACAGCGAAGGATAATATTGGATCCGTCACTGATTCCGCCCAAAATGCCGCCTGCATGATTAGATGTTTTAATGATATGATTGTTCTCAGAAGCAAATTCATCATTATCCTCTGATCCGAGATAGTTGGAAACGGCGCAGCCGTCACCTATTTCAACTGCTTTTACGGCTCCGATTCCCATTACGGCATTTGCAAGCATGGCATCCAGTTTACGAAATACCGGATCCCCGATACCTGCAGGTACACCGTGCATGACGCATTCAATTATCCCGCCGGCCGAATTTTCCTGCTGCCTGCACTCCGAAATATATTGTATGGCGCGCGCATTGGCATCTGCATCGGGCATTCCGGTAGCACTTTTCAGAATTTGATCTCGATCAAATTTTGCATGATCAATCTGAACCGGACCGATACTGTGGGTGTACGCACAGACATCAACTCCCATTTGTGCCAGCATTTTGGCACAGACTGCACCGGCAGCTACGCGGCCGATTGTTTCTCTTCCGGAAGATCTGCCGCCGCCTCTGTAATCACGAAAACCATACTTCATATCATAGGTATAATCCGCATGACCGGGTCTGTAGTATCCTGCAATATCGCGATAGTCATCTGAATGCTGTGAAGTGTTGCGCACAAGGACAGAAATGGGAGTACCGGTAGTACGCCCTTCAAAAACACCGGAAAGTATCTCGACAAGATCGGCTTCTTTTCTGGGAGTAGCAGCCTCTGACTGACCGGGTTTCCTGCGATCCAGGTATTTCTGGATATCGGATACACACAGATTCATTCCGGCTGGAAATCCGTCCAGAGTTGCCCCAAGCGCCGGACCATGAGATTCCCCCCATGTTGTAATGCTGAGATGATTACCATATGATGAACCGGCCATAAATTACTCCTTCTTTTTTGACATAGATTTTTCGCATTTTTGTGATACCGATACAGAGCCATGTTCGAAATTTGCTGTGCAAATTCCTCACTGTGGCGTATCCGCCACATGAATATATATATAAACGTGCTTTTGAATGCAAGCATTCCACGCACTTATATATATTTCGCATTTTTGTGATACCGATACAGAGCCATGCTCGAAATTTGCTGTGCAAATTCCTCGCTGTGGCGTATCCGCCACATGAATATATATATAAACGTGCTTTTGAATGCAAGCATTCCACGCACTTATATATATTTCGCATTTTTGTGATACCGATATAGAGCCATGCTCGAAATTTGCTGTGCAAATTCCTCACTGTGGCGTATCCGCCACATGAATATATATATAAACGTGCTTTTGAATGCAAGCATTCCACGCACTTATATATATTTCGCATTTTTGTGATACCGATACAG